>Ga0265297_10003722_pt1 | contig 26901 bp, 24 predicted proteins | sample Munlanlwell13791_FD_192502 | JGI IMG/M metagenome (GOLD analysis project Ga0265297, IMG submission 192502) | Leachate microbial communities from a municipal landfill in Southern Ontario, Canada - Leachate well 137-91 | ecosystem: Engineered > Solid waste > Landfill > Unclassified | place...
AACCGAAGTTATGGCGGTATTATACCCAAAGCACTGTAAATGAAATAGTCATTTTCTACTTGCTACTGAAAAGTTATAATAAAACCGTATTCACGCTCTCTAGTAAGTATCGAATCCTCTCGTAAATCAGCTAGTTGTGGGATAGCACCGGCTTTCGGATAGCTTTGTATCGTCATGGTCACATCCAAATCAACATTAAAAATTTTAAGTATATCTCTCATCCCATGAGCCATATTGCCCAACGGATCCAGAAAAAAATAACTTATGTTCCCCAGAGCCCTTGAACCAAAAATCACCCCGCCTTTTTGATCCAATTTTCCCTGAAGAATAATCATCCCTTCCCCCAAAATAGAACCAAACAAAGGAGTGATGATAATATCCTGTATCGAGGGAATCTCAGCAAAACTCTCGTAACCGTACTCCCAAAAAAAGGTGGACATCAAAGCGGAAAAAGCTGCCGACTCACCGATCGACATCCCATCATTTCGTGCCATTGTATAGTAGAATGCACCCGATACCGGATGTCCGATGTAGTTGATGATCCAGTCATCATTATCCCAAACCGGTGTAGTGGAAACATTCTCAAACCAGCGCTGTGCCAATGACTGTTTCTGGAGCTCCTCCATATCCCAACTCGTAATACTCTCCGGAAGCAGAGTCAAAAATCCAACGGATGAGATCATAAGGAGTTGGAGGTAGAGGGAATCCCCTATAAGTTTTTTATAACGGGACGGGAGTTCTTCATTGACATTGATATATTCTGGAAGATAATCTTTCCCCTCATTTCCATGGATGGAGGTGAACTGCTCTTTAAAACTCTCGCTCATCTGATAGTGTTGCAGGGTATCCGAGAATCTATCGTCAGAAAGAAAAGGGGTCCGTACCACCGAAAAATCATACTCTTCATGCTGCTGAATGTTTAGCTCATTATAAAGAGTACTGTCTCCGGAAGCAGTTAGGGCAATTGAGAGTAAAAAAACAGCCCAATACCCCATTACCTGCTCACCAATATTCCATATCCTCTTTATTCGTTAATAAGTGATTTGATCGTACGGGTAATCTCGCAGCATTTGGCAATCTTTTGGGTATTGTTAAGCGTATCGTCCAAAAGAACGTTGACAATGGCAGAACCTACGATAACACCGTCTGCCCCCTGCACTTTTTCACGTGCGGTTTGCTCATTCACTCCGAATCCGACATACACGGGTGTCTGAGTATGGCGTTTTATCATCGCAAGCACGGGAGCCAAATCTTCACTTTTCCCACTTCCCGTGATCCCTGCATAGGCAACGAGATAGATAAATTTACGTGCTTGCGCGGTAATCATCGCGATACGTTCTTCACCGTCTGTCGGAGCAACGAAAGTAATATTGGCAAGCCCGCGACTCTCAAATAACTCATGATACGCTTTTGCTTCTTCGTAGGGAACATCGGGAATGATCAAGCCGTTAACCCCGAGCGTTTGTGCACGATCAAGAAGCTTTTCCATACCATACTGATAAAAGGGGTTGAAATATCCCATCCATAAGGTATCAATTTTAGGGGCTATAGCTTCTGAAATATCCAAAATATCCGCAAATCGAAATCCCGATTCTAAGGCACGCCCATTTGCTGCTTCAATCACAGGACCATCCGCAACGGGATCGGAAAAAGGGATACCGAGTTCAAGGGTATCAACACCATTTTGCCCCAGTGCCAATGCCAAATCAATAGTAAAATTTTTATCAGGGTAACCTGCCGTAATGTACGCTACGAGTTGCTTCACGCCTTCTCCATGTCGGGTAATATTAAGAGAGAAAAATTGATTTTTGAGAGGTCATTGTCCATTTTGAAATCTTCTTGCCATTGCAAAAACATATCCGAAACGCTAATCAACCACGAAACGGTCTCTTCATTCGCACGTGTATTTTGCTCTCGCAGCTGTTCAAGGGCATCTTCGACAAAGGTTGACAACCGAATCATCGGCTCAACTTTCAAATAGCTTGTCGCCGATTTGATATTGTGAAAAATACGAAACAGCTCTTCGACACTGCGTCCATAACGGTCGCTCTTGCCCAAATCAATAATCAACGGCTCCATAATCTCAATCATCATGGCATAGTGATCTAAAAATTCATCGATAATTTCAAAATCGAAATTATTCTCCAAATCTGTCCGTACGCCCATAATCTCTTCTCCTATTTGGGGCAATTATACCGCGTTTTCAATAAATAGCGTCTCCCCTTTTATCTGACAAAATGACATATTTTAGATGCCACTACAATTTTAGGGTAAACTTCTATTCATGAAAAAACTATCTATTGGCGCTATTTTAAAGCGCAAAAATATTTTACCTATTATGATGATTACAGCATACGATGCACTTTTTGCTCGACTTTTTGAAGAGAGTGCTGACATTTTGCTTGTTGGCGACAGTCTCAATATGAGTTTTGGAGGCAATCCCGATACATTAAGTGCCACTATGGATCAGATGATCTATCACACCAATGCCGTTTGTAAAGGTGCTCCCAATACGTTTGTCATTTGTGATATGCCGTTTGGTACCTATACGGATGAGCCCACTGCTCTCTCTAATGCCATTCGTGTTTACCGTGAAACTCCTGCTGATGCGGTTAAAATCGAAGGGGGAGCCGATAAAGCGCACCTTGTTAAACATCTGAGTGATAACGGGTTTGCCGTGTGCGGTCATATCGGACTGCTGCCTCAAAGTGTCCGAGCCGAGGGGGGCTATAAAGTAAAAGGCAAATCGGAAGAAGAAGCCATTTCACTCATTGCTGACGCTCAAGCCATTGAGAATGCCGGAGCATTTATCCTCGTGATCGAAGGGGTAAAAGCAGACGTTGCTGCACGAGTCGCGCAAAGTGTCTCTATCCCCGTCATCGGAATCGGTGCGGGCAATGGCGTTGATGGTCAGGTCTTGGTTTTCTCCGATATGCTCGGACTGTATGAGCCCTTTGTCCCTAAATTCGTCAAACAGTATATGAACGGGGCGGCAGTCGTGAAACAAGCAGTCGCCACCTATACCCAAGAAGTACAATCAAAAGATTTTCCCGATGAAAATCATGTTTATTAAAAGATATACCTAGTGGAACGTATAGTCGAAATCGAGAAATTTACCGCCGAAGAGCCAATCGAAACCTCTTTGCGTCCTAGCAACTGGGATGGGTATATCGGCCAAGAACAAATCAAAAAAAATCTGGGTGTTTTTATCGAAGCAAGTTCCAAACGTCGTGAGGCACTTGACCATGTCCTCTTTTATGGTCCTCCCGGATTGGGGAAAACGACCCTTGCTCTTATCATTGCCAACGAAATGGGCAGTAACATCAAAGTTACTGCTGCCCCGATGATCGAAAAAAGCGGGGATCTCGCCGCCATCCTCACCAATCTCGAAGAGGGGGACATCCTCTTTATCGATGAAATCCACCGTCTCTCTCCCGCTGTTGAGGAAATACTCTACCCCTCGATGGAGGATTTTCGCCTCGACATTATCATAGGCTCTGGTCCTGCGGCACAAACGGTTAAAATCGACCTCCCGCGATTTACCCTCATCGGTGCAACCACCCGTGCGGGGATGCTTTCCAATCCTCTGCGTGATCGGTTTGGAATGAATTTTCGGATGCAGTTTTATACTCCCGATGAACTGTGTACCATTGTCACACAAGCCTCTCAAAAATTGGGAAAAGAGATTGACCAAAAAGCGGCACACGAAATCGCCAAACGCTCCCGTGGAACCCCGCGTATTGCATTGCGTCTGTTGAAAAGAGTACGAGATTTTGCAGATGTTGCCAATGAATCCTCTATTCTCCATGCACGCTCCCAATATGCACTTGATCAGCTTGGGATTAATGCTCATGGTTTTGATGAGATGGATATCCGTTTACTCAAATTTCTTATGGAAGCCAAAGGACGAGCTATGGGTCTTAGCACCATTGCTGCGGCACTCAGTGAGGACGAAGGGACGATTGAAGATGTCCTTGAACCCTATCTCTTAGCCAATGGCTATTTGGAGCGAACAGCACGTGGACGTATTGCCACCCCAAAAACGTATGATTTGCTTAAGTTCGGCAATCCTCCAATCCATTTGCTTTAATTAACACGGTTAACATTGGGTTATTGCATAATTTACCTATTTAATCTATGATGTGACACTCAAAACCAAAAGGATTTACTCATGAAAAAGATTTTAGCTCTCGCTCTTGCTCTAGGAGCCACAGCATTACTCGCCTGTCCAAAACAAGGGTGCGGTATGAACAATGGACCAATGGGCGGAGGTATGATGCAAAAGTGCCAATGTGATACTTCAATACTTCCAAAACCTTTTGAAGCGCTTGGATTAAGTGAGGCACAAAAAGGTGAAGTTCAAAAACTTCGTGAAGAAGGCAAAGCTTTTCATAACCAACAGCATCAAAAAATGATGGCAGTTCTTACTCCCGATCAACTCAAAAAATTTGAAACATCTATGTCAAATATGTGTCCAAAAAAAGGGACTATGAAAATGCCTGCTGGCGGAATGGGATGCAAAAACTGCAATATTAAATAGTTGATGATTAAAATTCTCCTTATCGAAGATGATTTAGAAATTGCTGATTTATTGACGCAATTTCTAGGTCGTTATCAAATGGAGGTGATTAGCTATACCCATCCAAAATCAGCTTTAAACTCTCTTTCAATCGAATCGTATGATCTTGTACTCCTTGATCTTACCCTCCCCGATATGGATGGTCTCGATGTCTGTAAAATTCTCCGAGAACGTAGTAGCATCCCCATCATTATCTCCTCGGCTCGCAGTGATTTGGGAGACAAAGTTATCGCACTCGAACTGGGTGCCGATGATTATCTCCCAAAACCCTACGAGCCGCGTGAATTGGTTGCACGGATTCAAAGTCTCCTCCGTCGCACCAGCGGTAAAACTCTCCAAACCTTCCATGAAACTTTTCGAGTTGAGGAGAATGGTATTTACAAAGAAGGTACACTTCTCACCCTCACACGTGCAGAATTTGAGCTCTTAAGCCTTTTGCTCAAACATCGCGGTCAAATCATCTCGCGTGATTTTATTGCCAACAACGTTGAATCTATCGGCTGGGAGAGTTCTGAGAGAAGCATTGATGTCCTCATCAGCCGTATTCGTCAAAAGATAGAAGCCAATCCCAAACACCCTATCCTTATCCGTTCCATTCGTGGAATGGGGTATCAATTTACCAAATGATTTCACGTCACCACTCGGTTTTTTTCAAACTGCACGCTTTTTTTGCTCTGGCCTTGATTATCTTGTCTCTCCTCTTTTTTTCTGCCTTAGGGGAGCAAGAGCGTCAAAAATATCGTCTTTTAGTACACCGTTCCATGGAACTTTCCCAAACACTCGAAACACTTAAAGATCATACGTGTGAAAGCCAAAATCATTCTCTTGCTATTGCAGGATTTCAAGAAATAAAAAATCTAAATTCGGATGCCCGCAGAGTAATACTGCCTCCTCAAATGGAGCAAAAACTGCAATTCAATCAACTTCACGTCGAAATTTATCAAGACAGCCAAGGGATTAGCTATGCATTGATTCGTAACCATTGCACTATGTTTTATCGCGATATGAGTGAGGCGAATACCTACTATTTTGTATGGTTTTTATTTTTTACTCTTTTTGGCGGATTGGTCAGTATGTACGTTTTGTTATGGCGCAATCTCCTGCCGCTAAAATACCTATATAATCAAATACAGCTCTATGGAGAAGGGAAAGAGTTAAACATTTCAACCAATAATGGCAAAGACGAAATCGCTCTCATCTCCAATGCCCTCTTTGATGCTCTGAATAAGCAGCACCGTCTTAAAACATCCCGTGAGCTTTTTTTGCGCAACATGATGCATGAGCTTAAAACTCCTATCACCAAAGGAAAACTCATCGTTGAACTCGAAACTCCAAGTCCTAATATCACGTTGCTGGGAAAACTCTTTTCACGCATGGAGCATCTTATTCATCAAATGGCTCAGATTGAAAAAATGCACGCCTTTGCATTGAACCCTCACAAAGTAAAGCTAGAGATACTTCTTATTACCGCAATGGATAATTTGTTACTAGAAGAGACTCATGTAAGCTTCAGCGGATGCAATCGCAGTATCGATGTTGATCCTATACTTTTTACCAGTGCACTCCAAAACCTACTCGATAATGCCGTACGTCATGCCACTACTTTACCCGTATTGATTGAATGTACGCATGAAAAAATTTGTGTCAAAAACAGTGGTGAACCGCTCAAGCGTCCTGTCGAAGAGGCATTGCAAGCATTTGTCACTGAGCGGGGGGACGGGGGGTTAGGCTTGGGTCTTTACATCGCTCAATCGGTATGTGAACTTCATAATTTTCATTTGAAATACACTTACCAAGAGGGAATTCACACCTTTTGTATCGAGTTTTGAGACCGTAATACCATCCAGATTATCGCCGATACAGCTGCCATGGCAAGGCTCAAAGCCATTCCCAACGTCATCCAACTACCAATGAGATAACCAATCTGCGGATCGGGAGCACGGTAAAACTCAACGGCCCCGCGTCCTAATCCATAAGCTACGCCATAGAGCAAGATTAGTTCTCCCTCAAACGCTTTACGCTTACGATAAAGATAGATGATAACAAAGACAATGATCCCCTCAACAAATGCTTCATACAATTGCGAAGGGTGGCGAAGGGTATCGTACACATAAATCCCCCACGGCACATCCGTAGCACGTCCGACCAACTCTTGGTTCAAAAAGTTTCCGATTCGACCGAAGACATACCCAAGCGGGACAGAAAGGGCAACAACATCCATAAGACGTCCAAAGGGGACACCGTGACGACGGTAAAAAAGATACGATGCGATCAAAAAGCCCACAATCGCCCCATGAAAACTCATCCCCCGTATCCCGACAAACTGCCCGTCGATAAACGGATTAAAAATCTGCCACGGCTGCGTCAAATAATACATCGTATGGGTATCGTAAAAGAGGACATATCCCAATCGTGCCCCAAGAATCACCCCTATCTCCGCGTAGATGAAATAATCATCCAACTGCTCTTTAGTAATAGCCATATTGTCTTTTTGAACGATCCATTTGGCGATGACGAGAGCACTCAACAGCGCCAAAACATACATGAGTCCATACCAATGGACGGGAATGGAACCGAGAGTAAAGGCTACTGGATTAAAATGTTCATATATATGGTTCCAAAATTCCATCATTTACCCTTCAATGCTTCGGCAATCAATTCAATCGGGTTCTTAAAGACAACATCTACATCCGCTTCATGCATCGAGTTGTTAATTTGCATTCGGCACGCACTGCACTCTGCGCTCACAATTTGTGCACCACTTTGAGCAATCATGGCCGCTTTGGGCTTACCGGCAGCTTGAGCAAAATAAAACTTCTCCGTCTGCATCGTTACTCCGCCAAACCCGCAACAAACATTGGAATCACTCATCTCTTTAATCGCATAATTTTGGGCAATCAAGCGACGAGGCTCTTGGTGAATCCCTTGCATTTTACGGGCATGGCATGGGTCATGATAGGTGACGCTTAGATCGCTTCGTTTTTTAGTCGCTAAAACCGTTTTCAGTTCAGTGTGTTGTTCTAACCACTCCGTTGCCATAAAAATTTTACTTTTGAGTTTCTTGGAACGCTCCAACCACTCCGGTTGATCGTGGAAAAAGTGCTCATAGTCGATTTTTATCATCGCACTGCACGTCGCTTCGGGGATGATAATCGCTTCAACCTCATCGATAAAACTTTCAAAATATTGGATATTCTTTTTGGCGTTATGATCAACTGTGGCAAAATCTCCCGTAAAATAGGCAGGAGCTCCGCAACAGAGCTGTTTTTTAGGGATAAAAGCATCGATTTGAAGCTCTTCTAATATCTCGACCAATCCATCACCGATAGCGGTGTAATTGTAGTTTCCCAAACACCCGATAAAAATAGCGACACGACGTTTTCCGCCGTGGGAAATATTTTCAGGATAGCTGTTTAAAAATGACGTTTTTCCCATCGAAGGCAAAAGACGGTCTTTTTTGATAATCGGGAGATTAAAACGGGGCTCCATCGAGTTGAGTTCCGCTTTGATTTTAAATCCGCACGTTTGAAATACGTAGCCGAGTTTAAACAAAATATCCATCGTAAAACGGTGACGGAGAAGATAGAAAAATGCCCGTTTAAACCATGCGATTCCAAATTTGTCGGCAATATCCGCCCGTACTTGCTCAATCACCATATCCGTCGGTAATGCTTTAGGACACACATCGGTGCAGTTGGTACACAAAAAACAGCTTTCAAATATCTCTTTGGCATTGAAATCCAGTTCTAGCTCACCCCGCTGATACGCTCCCAACAAATCAATAAATCCACGCGGAGAGGTGACCTCATCGGGATTAATATTGTGAATCGTACAGACAGGAATACACTTCCCGCATTTGATACACGCATCCGATGTTTCGGTAAAATTGAAAAGTTCGTGCATTGCTAAACCGTCTTACTAAACGCTTTGTCACTGGTAGCATGGCGCTTCATATACGCATCAAACACCATTGCAATATTTCGGATCAAAAGCGTTCCGGTCGGTGAACAGACGATAGACGTTGGGGTAATACTCAATAGCTCATCCGCTTCAAATGGCTTTAATGCTTCAATCCCATCCGCAAAATACTCCGCAAACTTTACCCCATACAACATCTCAAATCGCTCAATATCAAGTTTGAAATTGCTCATCAGCTCCATAATCACATATTGACGAATACGGTCATCGGTATTGAGCGATACCCCGCGCTCATAGGGGAGTTTTCCCGCATCAATCGCTTCTTCGTATGCGTCCATCTCTTTGAAATTTTGGGCGTAATAATCGACTCCTTCACCAATACTGGTCAAGCCAATACCGATCAAATCGGCACCCCCTTTTGTTGTGTAGCCTTGAAAATTACGGTGCAGCTCCCCTTTGTCAATCGCTTTGAACAGCTCATCTTCAGGCTTGGCAAAGTGATCCATTCCAATAAGACGATACCCTTTTGATGTCATGTAATCAATCGTATAGCGCATAATGGCAAGTTTTTCAGCGGGATGAGGCAATGTGGTTTCATCGATTTTACGCATTGTTTTTTTGAGCCACGGAACATGGGCATAGTTGAATACGGCAAAACGATCAGGGTCAAGAGAAATCGCCAGATCAAGGGTCTTTTTAAACGTCTCCAAACTCTGATACGGCAATCCGTAGATGAGATCGACATTGACACTCACCATATTGTATTTGCGTGCCAGCTCCATCGCCGCTTTGGTAATATCATACGGCTGTACCCGGTGGACAGCTATCTGAACTTTTTCATCAAAATCTTGAATTCCGAAACTCACACGATTGAATCCGGCATCACTCATCACCTTCATCTGTGCATCATCAATGTGACGGGGATCGATCTCACAGCTGATTTCAGCACCCTCCACAAAGTTTTTAAAAGTACTCTTGATGGTTGCGATAATACGTCCAAGCTGCTCTGCGTCAAAAAATGTCGGCGTTCCTCCCCCAAAATGGAGCTGAATCACACTTCGATTCACATCAATGTGCGTAGCCAGTATTTGAAGTTCCCGTGTTAAATAGTCAATATAGCGCTCTTTTTTTTCCTCTTTGGAGGTAAAAACAACGTTACATCCACAAAAGTAACAGGCATTTTTACAAAAGGGAAGATGAAAATAAAGCGACAACGGACGCTTTGGATCTTGAGAATGGAGCTTTTCGAGATAGGAGGTGTAACCAAACGTATCATTGAATTCGAGCGCAGTTGGATAACTCGTATATCGAGGTCCCGGTTTAGAGTATCGAGTAAATTTATCAAAATCAAGCATTATAGGCATCCATCTAAAGGGTTTAGTGTCGCGATTATACTCTTTTGGATTGAAACTCCCCTAAAGTAGTCATATTAGAAACAAATTTGCTATAATAACAATATCTTATTTTATTTGCAAAATTGTGATAAAATGCTCAAAAAAATATCAAGAAGCAACCGATGCCTACTACTAAAGTCCTTATTATTGAAGATGATGATGTAACCGCTCTTAATCTCAAAATGTCACTTGAAAAATTCGGCTACGAAGTTCTTTCGTTGGCAAACGAAGAGGTAAGTGCCCAAAACAAAATAAAAATTTACAATCCCGATATTGTTCTCATCGATATAGGGCTCAAAAAATATGATGGCGGAATAGAAGTTGCCAAGTTTATTCGAGAAAAAATGCCTCGCCCTTTTATTTTTTTAACCGCACATTCAGACAGTGACATTCTCGCTAAAGCGAAGCAAACGGAACCCTTTGGTTATATTGTCAAACCCTTTGATCCTCTTAACCTTCATACCACAATTCAAATGGCACTTTACCGTTTTGAAGAAGAGAAAAAACGGCTTGTCAACATTGACGGACTAAAAACAAATAAGGAACACCTCGAAAAACTTCTTTATGCAAAAAAACTCTCTACACAGCCCATTGTCGAATTTGGGGACGGCTATCGCCATGATATCTCTTTGGGGGAAACTTTTTACAAAGATCAAAAGATCAAACTCACCAAAAAAGAAAATGCCTTTATCCATCTTTTGATAGCTCAACTGGGAAGTGTTGTCGATTTTGCACAAGCAACCGACTACGTCTGGGGAGAAGAAGGTGCCAGTGACAACAGTGTTCGCACCCTCGTATGGCGCTTACGTAACAAACTTCCAACCGATGTTATCAAAAATGCATCAGGGATTGGTTATTATCTCGAAGAATAAACCTTTTCATATTCGTACTCAAGTACGCGGTACGCTTCATTAAAGTCCAAAGACTCTCTGTCATGCAGTGCATGATTTTCCAAAAGTGCTGCGAGTCGCGAAAATTCTTCAAATCTAAAATTAGCACTTGATCCTTTGATCATATGTGCAATACGTCCAATCTCTTCATAATCACATTGTTCAACATTCTCTTTTAAATCAATAAGTAGCTTTGCCATATTTTTGTGAAAAAGATCCAATAATTGCTGAATTTGTTGCGGAGAGAGCATTAAGACTTTTTCGAGACGCTGCATCTCTTCTGAGGATCTGTTTTCATACACTGGGGTACTACGAGAGAGATTGTTTTTTTCTAAATACTTTTTCAGTAAAATTTCTATCTCACTGCTGCTAAATGGCTTGCCAACAAAGGCATCGTATCCCCATTGCAATGCCTTGTCTCGTGAACCTTTGAGCACATTGGCACTAAGCTCAACAATAGGGGTCGCGACACGTTGATGTTCTTGCTCAAATTGACGAATTTTAGCAACAGCTTCATGCCCGTTCATTATGGGCATTTGCTCATCCATAAAAATTAAATCATACGGATTGGCACAGACACATTCAAATGCTTCTTGACCGTTTGGAACCACGTTTACTTCCAATCCATAACGCTCCAAAGTGATTCGAATAAGGGCCTGATTGGCTTCATTATCTTCAGCAACCAACACCTTCCCCACAAATGATTCAGAGTTTATGAGTACTTCTTTTACTTCACAAAACTCCTCAGGAGGAAATTCCACCGCAAGAGTGACCACAAAAAGGGTTCCCCAGCCAATTTCTGATTCCAATGTAATTTCTCCGCCCATCTGTATTGCCAGCTGTTTGCAAATGGAAAGTCCCAAACCGCTGCCGCCTCCGCCAAATTTCATCCCCTCGGCAGCTTGATAAAAAGGATCAAAAATACGATGTTGATCTTTGGTATCAATTCCTGTCCCATAATCACGAACACGAATCACAAGAGTAGAGTCGGCACGATTCACATCAACACTCACATCGATGGAGCACTCAGGAGGACTAAACTTGATCGCATTGCTCAGAAGGTTACCAAGTATTTGTTGTATTCTAAAGGAATCAGCACGAATGCAACGAGGGATCTCCGGGTTAATTGAGTAAACGATAGGGATGGATTTTACGTTTGCGCTGGGGATAAACAGTTCCAAAGTATTGGTAATTTCATCATGAATGTTAAAGGAATGGGGATCGATGGCAAATTCTCCGCTGCGCAGTTTGCTAAAATCAAGAATATCGTTGATAATGTGAAGCAGATTTTCACCGCTTTGCGCAATAATATCGAGATACTTCTCTACTCGCCTACCAAAACTTTCCGCCTTCAATAAATTAACAAATCCCAAAATAGCATTCAACGGTGTTCGTATCTCATGGGACATATTGGAGAGAAAATACTCTTTTGCTTCATTCGCTTCAATCGCTTCTTGCTCTTTTTGATAAATCGTATCGGCATAGAGGGTCAAAACCCCGGCAAAATTCATATCAAATAAATAGCTGATGGCTTCAAACAAACCTTGCGAATTAATTTCCAAAGCATACGTCGCATTGACCACTGCCCGTTTAAAATTGCTGCACAGAATAAACAACTCATCTGAGCGAATATCTTGATTTTTAAGATAGGCTATAAATTCTTTCATAACCGGACATTGACCGAGCTCTACGTCTCCAGCGACAACTCCCATAAAATAATCAAAAACGGCACTTGCGAAATGGGTTTTAAACCATTGGGGGTCTATCGAATGGCGACTAAAAATCGAAGCACACTGCTGTTGCAAGATCCACTCGTTTAAAATAGTCTCTTTGGCGCCAAGAAGGGCCTCTTTTGTATGATAAAGCTGCGTAAAATTGGGAAATTCCATTGACCCTACCTCGATTTTGTTTAATTGCTGTACCCTAAGGGGCTACCCAAAGAAAAACGCCCACAGACACCAGCACCAGCTGCCCCATTAAAAATGCAAGTGTACCAAGAATATTCCCTATTTGACAACTCGTACACTGCTTGTATTTTTTGGATTCGTATTGTGCATAGAAAAAATAGCCGATCATCAAGAGCACTACCCCTGCAATAAGATATTTATCCATTAGATAAATCCACTCAATGATCAAACCAGAGCCGAAAAATGGGACCAAAAAGGTTAAAATCATTACTCCCATAAGGTACTTCGCACCCCGTTTAAAATAGTCTCGATAAAAGATCGTCGGACACGAACCTCCATCTTTTACCAATCCAAATTCGAGATGATCATGGATGCGCTGCTTCATATCACGATCAACGCGGTCCACAAAAGTGCTGCCAAAACAATAATCCAAATGTTGTTGAAAAAGCCGCGCTGCATCACCTTCTAAATCCCGATAACAGGAGACGCCCTTCTCATCCTCATACACAACGGTTACTTTATTATACCGATCAACGTCAGCACTGATCCCCTCATAATAGATACTCCGTTCCGTATGTGTCTGAACGTCAGAGTGCTTGATAAGACGGGCATTGATATAGGGAATATAATGCTCCCCTTCTTTAATGACGATAATGCTCTGCTGAATACCGATTAAAATTGCGCTGAGCGCATCCAAATCGTTCGCCATCATGGTATCACGCATATCAGTGATCCATTGGATAAGTTCATCATTAAAGAAACGGACATTAGCCGATATTAATTTGATGGTAGGATTGGGATATTGAATAAGAGATTGAATCATTAGAGGATCTTTAATAAATCTGCCTCGAAAGAGGCAAGCTTTAGTGCCTTAGCGGCAAGCGTAGCCAAAGGGATGTATTCCTTTGGCGTTCAAATAAGTGTTAGTGACTTTTACTCACAACAATAATCATTTTAATATTAATGATTATAAAACGGATAAACTGCCAAATTTTGCAGGTACGCAGTGCTCGAGCAAATTTTCCTGGGATCATTGCATTATTGAATTTATCGTTTTTTGCAAAATTAAATTCTTCAGGTTTTACTGCCATAATTGTCTCCTTAAGTTATATTAGATTCTTTATTCTGGAATTACTTTCCAGAACGGTTTGAGTTTTGCTTTATAGATGAATAAGAAATGGAGGATATGTTTAATCCAGTGACCTGCAAGCCCTATCTCACCAAAAGTATAATCGGTATCGCGACCCGTTCCAGGGTATTTTTCAAGATCAGGAACAACCGGATAAACTGTCATAGCAGCCGCTTGACCATCCATCCACCCTTTACCCGCTGATGCAACACACGCCGCACCCATTTCAGCCATAGAAGCTTCATGCAAATGCGCACTTGGACCGTGTTTAATCAAATCACATACACTGTGAGCAACCGCTTTACCGATAATACCGCTTGGCATACCCGTACGCGGAGGAGTTGGATTGATAACCGTACCGTTTGGAGATTTTGCAGGCTTGGAGATGATATGCGGAGGTGCAAATGCAATTCCTGCTGCAAAAAGATTTTTGAACGTCGGATTTTGGTACGTTCGAGGCCAGTCAGACGCTTTCCACTCTTCATACGGTTTAGGCGTATAGTTTGCATCCACTTTCATAAAGCCGTTTGGAGCAAATACCGTATCGGTAATATCCTCACCTGCTTTATTGTATGCTTTAAGACCAACCCCTGCAAACGGTGGAATCAACATTGAAAAGTCAAACGTCTCTTCGCCCATAGAGCCATCAAGAAGCTCGTAAGAGACTTTCCCTTTTTCTACTTTGTTGACGTGTGCGCCGGTAATATAATTAACCCCGCGCTCTGCAAACAAGGATTCGGTAAAGATACGTGAACTGACAACGTAGCCGCCCACTTTCATGTGCAATCCGCCCATTCCGAAGTCACCCATAAAGGACTCATTCGAAATCCACTGGATGTCTGCCATGTCACGAAGACCCGCTTTACGGATTTCATGCTCAACATTAAAAATGTATTCGAAGGCTGCCCCTTGACAGGTACACATACCGTGACCTGTCCCGATGAGAATTTTTTGACGCTCACCTTTACGCATCTTGTCCATAATTTTTGTCAGCTCATGAGACGCGTGTTCTGCGTGATCTGCTGTACAAACCGAAACAGTGTACTCACCAAGTTGTGAACCCTCACCCAATCCCGGAGTTGCCCCAAAATTTAATTTTGGTCCTGTCGCGTTGATAAGATAGTCATACGTCATCTCTTCGGTTTGACCCGCTTTTCCTTGACCGGTATATTCGAATGTAACAAACGGCTTATCGCTCGAACCATTCCCTTCCGGATTAAGGCTTACCGCTTTGGCTTGCTTATACGTAATTCCTGCTTTTGCATACACAGGTGCAAGATCAAACGTAACCTCCTCTTTAGACATCTCACCGACGCCAACCCAAATGTTTGAAGGAATCCAATTCCATTTTGCATTGGGGGTAACTACAACTACTTCATGATCACGGCCCAGCCAATCTGCCGCAAATGTTGCTGCTGTATGCCCAGCGACTCCGCCGCCTAAAACAACTAATCTTGCCATTCTTTCTCCCTACTAAACTCAAATTCCATAAAAGACGATTATAATCTTATCACATCACAATTCTATCACATCCTTAAATTCACCCTTATAATTTTGACTAAAATTATAATAACAGCAACTAGTGTTACTTTTTTTCACAATCTATTCTGAGGTTTTATTCTTATTTGCAAATAATTTAGTCTATATTAATTAAAAATATAAATAAATATCATTTGGTAAACAAATCAAAGTTTATAATTTTAAATTATTTATCCTACTTGTTCATTGACGCATAAAGTATCTATGATACTTGACTTTTGCCGTCGTTATAATTACAATGCATTTAGACACTACCTTAAAAGGGATACAAATGAAAAATGTTCTTATCATTGGCGGGGGGATCGCTGGAGTTGAAGCGGCTATTTATTACCGCAAAGAAGGCTTTGATGTTGAACTCATCAGCGATCGAGATTACCTTTTCATCTATCCCATTTCAATTTGGATTCCTGTAAGAACAAGCACTTTTGAAAATGTCGCCCTGCCCTTGAATAAAATTGCTAAACGACATGGCTTCACCCTCACCATCGATCAAGTAACCGCAATCAATGCTGCAGAAAAAATAATAACACTTGAAAAAGGTAAAGAGCGTCATGTCAATCATCTCGTTATCGCTTTGGGCAGCGGTAAAATGAAACATGAAGGGATAGAACACACCCTCTCCATTTGTGGTGTACCGGAGCAATCGCTAGAACTTAAAACAAAAATTGACACTCTGATTGCACGAGGTAGCGGAAAAATTGCCTTTGGCTTCGGTGGCAATCCCAATGATCCTAGCGGCATTCGCGGAGGTCCCGGATTCGAGCTGTTTTTCAATCTTCATCACCATTTAAAAAAATTGGGAATTCGAGATCAATTTGAAATGACTTTTTTTGCTCCTATGGCAAATCCCGGTGCACGAATGGGAGAAAAAGCACTCAAACTCATGGAGACGATGTTTATTCGCAACCACTTTCATTCACACTATGGTAAAAAAATTACCCGTTTTGAGTCCGATGGAATTATTTTTGAGGATGGCAGTCGTTTGGAAAGTGATTTAACCATGTTTATCCCTGCAGGAAACGGTCATCCTCTTCTAAAAGAGAGTCATTTGCCTCTCAATAATTCCGGTTTTATTCGCATTAACGATTTTTGTGAAATCGAAGGAGTGAACGGATGGTATGCGATTGGTGATATTGCTGCACTTGAGGGACCCGATTGGAAAGCGAAACAAGGGCATATTGCTGAAGTAATGGGACGCAATGCGGCACATAACAATGCGATTACATTGGGAGTAAAATCAGGAGAAAAAAAAGGGTACAAAGAACACCTAAATATCCTCTGCGTTATGGATATGGGCAATAGTGCCGGATTTATCTATCGTGACGACAAAAAAGCGATCCTCATCCCCATGCCTATTATCGGTCACTGGATGAAAATCGGCTGGGGCTGGTATTACAAAATGTCTAAAATGGGGTACATTCCTCGAATCCCAGGAATGTAATACTAAATAGCTAATATTTTCACGATAATTTCATACACATTATTCGAAAGGTTCGGATGATTTTTGATCCGCTCCAACTCAATCCCCATTTTTGCTTTGATCAGAGGAGAAAGCTTCCCATAGCTTTTAAAAGCTCCTGCGAGCCCGGAAGCAATTTGTGGGTTTAGTGCATCAATTTCAATAACTTTATCGGCAACAAATTCATATCCTGCTCCGCTGGAATGATGAAAAGCAACCATATTCCGTGAAAACGTCCCTATCAAGGAGCGCACAAGATTGGGAACTTTTATATCATACGCACTGTCGTTTTGCAATGCAATAACACGTTCTAGCGTTCCTGTACGGCGTGAAGAGGAAAGAAGGGCAAAATATTTGTTCATGACCAACGTTTCATGACAATGTTTTTGATAAAAATCACTTAACGCTGCAGCTGCCAACTCAGGAGCATAGTTTTCGAGTAACTCCAATGCGGTCAAACGGTTCGTCATATTGACCGATTCTTCGTAATGGGTTTTGCATATTTGTGAAATAGACTCCTCTTTAAGGCTCATAAGAAGTCCAAGATAACGATTTTTGAGTGCGCGTGTCGCCATACTGGTCGCATCTATCTCGCCATTGAGCGGCTCATACAAAGCCTCAACTTCTCCAAGCAGTATCTCTTTGTAGGAGGATGCCAAATACTGTTTTAGTGTTTCAAGCGATGCGTGAATGGCATCAACATCGAGACTCTCTTGACGCTGCATCATGGTACTGATGCTGGGAAGTCCTAGCAGCTCGGCTTTAAACATCGGCTCCAATGACATGTCGGATAAAATCGCTCCATACGCCCTCACAAATCGAGGATCAATTGCCTCACCCTTCATCATTTTTTCGATTGTTTCCATCCCAAAAACCTGAGACGCTTCATAGCGTACGAAGCCATCACTATCCATCGCCATCAAAAAGGGGTAATCCAATTCTTCACACTCTATTTTTACCGGAGTGCTAAAATGACGATTAAGAGAGAGTTTTGGGGCTTCATAGACCTCATCAAAAACAATGACCGTACGTGCTTGATCAATCCACACAACTCCCGCATGAATCATCGTCGCATTGACACTTTTGAGAGGTATATCTCCACCTAAACCGTCTAAAAGTCCGATTGCCAAAGGAAACGCATACGGCAATTGCTCACGACCTTGCGTATCTTTGGGGATACTTTGTGCAATCGTCAGCGTTATTGCTTGTGCCGTCGCATCGTATACGCTCGAAATCTTCAAAATCGGCGTTCGTTCTTGAGAGTACCATCGTTTGAATTGGGTTAAATCCAGAGGACTTTGCGTTTGCATCGCCCACAAAAACTCTTCTGTCCCTACTGCCTGACCATCAAAATGTTCAAAATAGGTATCCATCGCAAGACGAAATTTTTCTTCTCCTAACAAAGTATAAAGCATCCGAATCACTTCGGCACCTTTTTCATAAATCGTTGCGGTGTAAAAGTTGTTAATTTCGATAAAGTGGTCGGGTTTGATCGGATGTGCAGTAGGACCTGCATCTTCGACAAACTGCCGTTCCCGAAGCGATTGTACATCATCAATGCGCCCTATAAGCTGTGAGTTCATATCGGCACTGAAACACTGATCTCTAAAGACCGTCAGACCCTCTTTGAGCGTCAACTCAAACCAGTTTCGGCACGTGATACGGTTCCCCGTCCAGTTGTGAAAATACTCATGGGCAATAACACTCTCAATTCCCATAAAATCACTGTCCGTTGCACTGGTCTCATCGGCCAACACATAATGGGAATTAAAAATATTGAGCCCTTTATTCTCCATTGCCCCCATGTTAAAACTGTCTACAGCGACGATGTTGTACACGTCCAAATCGTACTCACGCCCATAAACCTCTTCATCCCAGCTCATTGCCTTTTTAAGTGAACGCATCGCGTGGTGGCATTTGTTTTCATTTCCATGGTCACAATAAATCGCCAAATCAACTTTTCTTCCGCTCATGGTGATAAACGTGTCGTGAATACTCCCTAAATCACCCGCGACAAGGGCAAAAAGGTAGGAGGGTTTCGGGATAGGATCTTCCCAAATAGCAAGATGTTTTCCATTTTCCAGCGTTGCCGTACCGACTAGATTTCCATTCCCCAACACTATCGGACACATTGTTTTATTGGCAATGATTTTGGTAGTAAAGCGGGTCATAACATCGGGTCGATCGATAAAATAGGTGATGCGGCGGAATCCTTCGGGCTCGTTTTGGGTGCACCAAATACCGCCTGAACGATACAATCCCTCCAGCGCGGTGTTATCATCAGGATAAAGGCGGGTAATAACGCGGATTCGCGCTTCGTCGGCATCGAGGGGGAGAAGGATGGCAGTTTCTTCTTTGACATACATCTCTTCACTAAAAAGTTCATCATTCACCCACAAAAGCTCAATATCCATCATCTCTCCATCAAGACGAAGCTCTTTGGCATTGGGATTTTGACGTTTTATCTCCATAACATTATCCACACGGGTAGAACCGTTATCAATAATAAATTCTAGAAGGCACGATGTAATCGTATAATCACTGGGGCAATACTCGTTAAAATATATAGGTTCAGGCAGTTTCATCGTTTCTCTTTTGGCTTTTTGAAATCATAACGCAAAGAGGATGAATTGAGTGCCTAAAATTTGTTACATTAACCCATTGAGCATCAAATAACGGTACATCGGCTGAAGCATATGCAAGTCAAACATCCACCACACCCATCGCGGTTGTGCGGGATCAAGAGGGAAAGATGGGGCTAACCCGTCATAATTGAACTCTGCCATGATGATTTTGCCGTACGAGGTTTTGAGAGGACAGACGGTGTACCCGTCAAACTTTAATGCTGGCTCTTTTTTCTCCATAACCGAAATCAAGTTCCCCACAACGATCGGGCCTTGATGACGCGCGCTTCCCCCTGTTTTACCGATTGGAATACCGCACACATCCCCGATTCCAAAGACGTTTTTATAACGACGATGCTGAAGCGTTTCACGATCCACTTCCAACCACCCTTTTGCCGTCCCTTTTTGCCATCCTAATGGTGAATTTGCCACCGCATCGACCGCGTGCATCGGCGGAGTGATATGAATAAAATCGTATTCGAGCTTGACCTCTTCTTCTTTTTCAATCATGTCGTACTCTTTATACTCTGCATCATATTCACCTTGCACTTCGTATTTGTGCAAGAAAGTAGCGATTTTATTAGGAGCATCGATCGCTATGAGTTCATGACCGAATTTATTGGTAATATTGCCGTATCCCTCTTGAACTTTATGAAGTGCCGCATCAATCTCCGGAAGAGCGAAGAGTTTTTCACCCGCCGTTGCAAAGGTAAAATCAGCAGTGAGCTTATCGCGACGGAGGAAATCATCACTGAGATAAAGAATTTTTTGCGGTGCTCCTCCACATTTGAGCGGGGTGGAGGGTTGAGTGCAGAGTACACGAGGCTTGGATATTTTTGCCGCTTCGTGAAGTTCTTTAAACCATTCATGCGTAATCACTCCTCCATCTGCTGTTCCTGCCGCAAGGTCGCTAAGATAAACGCTTGAAATACCATTTTTACCGATCATATCGACGGTCAGTCCTGCAATCTGTTCATAATGGTACTGTACACCCGTCGCAACGATGAGATAATCGTACTCGACGACTTTGCCCCCTTTGGTGGTAAGCTTGTTGTTATCCGGATCAAACGTTGCCGCTTCATCTTTGAGCCATGTCACATCCTCGCCGATGTAACCGGTGTTATCGAAAATAATATCCTCAGGAACATACTCTCCCGCCGCGACAAAAATCTGTCCTGGTTGATACACATGTTTTTCATTGGGAGCGATAACCGTAATGTCCGGTTTGGAAAGAGCACGACGCAATCGAGACAGTACCATCAGTGCGCCCGCACCGCCTCCGACTATTACAATTTTTCCTACGGCATTCGAGGAGGATGCTTGAAGAGTCGTTGGAGTGGCAGATCCAGCCAGTATGGATGCGGTTATGGGAGAAAGCGCCATCAGTTTCAGTGCGCTGCGACGTGAAAGAGCTTTGTTTTCTTCTATTTTTTTGATGAAATTTTCTTGATTCATTAGCCATTCCCTTTAATGTTTTGTCTTTTTTTATACCTTGTTACATTATTACCTTGAACGGATTAAACTCTCTTAAAAACACGCTTATTTTTTTATTGTTAAAGCAAAAACCATTATAGCGAAATTTAATAAGAGCATTTTTTTGTATTATGAATCGCATAATACAGCTGCCCCAAAGCAATTCCCCCGTCATTGATCGGAGTTTGCTGTTGTGCGTAAAATCGTTCCTCTCCAAAACGGCGATAGAGTCGGCACATCAGCGCATGGTTTTGAAATACCCCGCCTCCGATGACGATGGGCAGTTCAGGGTGCAGGTTAACAAAATAGTGCATCATTGTCTCAACCGTCGCAATAAATCGGCTTGCAATGATCCGTTTTGCATCGGGTTGTCTGCTTAATATAACAATTTGCTCAATCATAAGAGAGAGATTGATTTCTCGATTGGTCACAGTGAAATCAAACGGTTCATCCATTGTCACATCGACAAAATTCTCCATAATCATCCCACCCTGCCCTTCGTAATCGAGAGTTTGGATAAATCCCCCCAATGAAGCAACGGCATCAAACAGCCGACCCATCGAACTGCTGCGCGGAGAATTGAGCTCTTTCGTCCACATATGGTGAAGCTGACGGATTTCATGGTCCAAAAATGCTTCTGTTGTCGCTGATTTCAGTACCAGTACTTCTTCCAAAGTATAACGATCAAACAACAGTGACAACGCAATCCGGCGAGGCTCTTTGATCGCTTTGTCACCGCCTAGAAGGGCAAACGGTTTTAAAAATCCAATCCGCTCAAACTCGTGCGTATCGGCAATCATCACCTCTCCTCCCCACAGGTTCCCGTCTTCGCCATATCCGGTACCGTCAAATGCAAAGCCTAACACCTTTTCATCCAAGCCATATTCTCCCATACAGGCGAGAAGGTGTGCGTAATGATGCTGAATACCATAGTGTTCTTTTTTTTGCCCTTGGGCGTAGCGAGTTGAGACGTAATGAGGGTGTAAATCGGTAATCAAAAGTGTTGGTTCACAGTCGTAAAACCGTTTAAACGTTTGAATCGTCTTCTCAAAATAGCCATCCGCTTCAATGCTTCCCAAATCACCGATATGACCGCTTAGTACCATATTTTGCTTGGTTCCCAAAGCTATAGCACTTTTTTGATGGGCTCCTAGAGCCAAGACGCTTGTATCAAAAGGGCTGACCATAGAAATTGTATGCGGTGCAAATCCACGCCCCATTCGCAGTATCACGACACGACCTTCAGCGATTTGGATTACAGAGTCATCCAGTGCGTTGACGATAGTACGATTATGACTCAAAATCCCATCTACAACATTTCCAAGCCTGTGGGCAATCTCATCGGTTTTGACGATAATCGGTTCGTCGCTGATATTGGCACTGGTGGCAATCAACGGAAAATCGATGGCTTTAAAAAGAAGCCGATGAAGCGGCGTATAGGGGAGAAATACCCCCAGCCGATCAATCGCAGGGGCTACGTTGCTTGAGAGATTTGTCCCGCTTTTAGCACGGACGATTACGATTGGTTTGATGGCTCCGTTGATATAAGCACGTTCTTCCTCATTCACCACGGCATACTCTTGGAGTTGTTCGAATGAGCCAAACATCACAGCCAGTGGCTTGGCTTTACGGTGTTTGCGACGTCGTAATTCACTCACAGCACTGTCCGAAGTAGCATCGCACATCAAGTGAAATCCCCCAAGCCCTTTGAGCGCAATGATTTTTCCCGCTTTGAGCATCTCAACCGCTATCGTGATGGGATCACCTACCATCTCTAAACCTTTATTATCTAAAAAGGTGAGTCTGGGACCGCAATCAGGGCAGCTGATGGGCTCGGCATGATAACGTCTTGAGCTAGGGTTGGTGTATTCAGCATGACAGGCATCACACATCGTAAAATGTTTCATGGATGTTCGGACACGGTCATACGGAGGGATTTGGAGGATAGTGTAGCGAGGGCCGCAATCGGTGCAGTTGATAAAGGGATAACGGTATCGGCGGTTGGAGAGATCATCCATCTCGTCGTGACACGCACTGCACAAGGCCGTGTCCAAAGGAATCGCGATACTCCCGATCCCAAGGGTACTTTCACGAATTTCAAAATCCGTATAACCGCAAGGTTCACGCTCACGAATTTCCATAGAGTCGATACGGGCATGCTTGGGAAGATTTTCTCGCAAAGCCTTGATAAAAGTCTCACATTCGCAGCCTTCTGCTTCAATGACGACTCCATCGGCACTGTTGATGACAAAACCCATCATCCCATGCGCCTTGGCTTCACGGTAGACAAAAGGGCGAAATCCAACCCCTTGCACTAAGCCTTTGACAACAATGACGACGTTTTTTTCCTTCCCAATGGGATAATTCACATTTATCCTTTCCTATTTAAGCCGTGGTTTCATTGTTTTCGCAGAGCATTATAAATATTTTCTTCTTGCATATTCTACTCCATTTCCAAAGTCATTAAAAACATATCTTCGCCATCAATCACGCGCACATCCAGACTTTCACAGTCGGGACATTTATAATAGATCTCTTCCAACACGGTGATGGTTTTACACTGATTACACTCGATCGTCAACGGCTGTACGTTCATCACAAAATCCGCTCCGTCACACACCGTTTTCTCTTTAAACGTATTAAACGCAATCTCTAATAAATGGGGTTCTACTCCGGACATTTTGCCGATTTTAACCACCACTTTCGTCACGGAGTCTGCACTGTTTTGTTGTGCAATCTCTTCGCACTGATTTAACAACGCCTGCACGATGGAATACTCGTGCATCAACAAATCCTTGGGAGTAACTCACCTGTCGGCAAATCCATAAACCGTTTTGATCCCCATGCGCTTAGGAGAATAACACGACCGTCATATTGATGGGTGATATTGGCAATTACAGCCGCTCTCTCACCTGCTTCAAACGTTTTTAAAATCTCCACGGCACGATCGGCATCAGAGCTTTTAACCGCAAGGATGAAGGTTCCCTCATTGGCAAGGTTATACGCTTCAAAACCCAAAATCTCGCAAATCCCCCGTACCGTATCACTCACAGGAAGCGCTTCTTCTTTAACTTCGATACATACTTTGGATTGCTTTGCCCATTCATTCAGCACTGCCGCAACACCGCCACGCGTCGCATCACGCATCGCCGTAATCTCTATTCCTTCAGTCAACAGCTTTTCTACCAAAGGCCACAAGGAGGTACAGTCGCTTTTCAAATCACTGCTGAACTCCATCCCCTCACGGTTGGCAAAAATCGTTGCACCGTGCTTGCCAATCTCATTTGAAACAATTATCGTATCAGCCATACTCACACAGTTGGATGAGATTCCGCTTTTTTGAACGACACCGACTCCCGTCGTATTGATAAAGATTTTATCTACGGCTCCTCTGGGAACCACTTTGGTATCGCCACAGACGATATTGGCTCCGTTTATATCGAGCTCTTTTTTCATCGAAGCCACAATCGTCTCCAGTTTTTCCACTGAAAAACCCTCTTCGACAATCACTGCACACGTCATATACGTGGGTTTTGCCCCCATCATCGCCAAATCGTTGCACGTTCCGCAAATGCTCAGTTTTCCGATATCTCCGCCGTCAAAGAATATGGGGCTGACCGTAAAACTATCGGTCGTAAACGCCAGACGTCCACCGTCGATAATCGCCGCATCTTCACTTTTTTGCAAAATTTCGTTTTTAAAAGATTTGTAAAAGATTTTGGAGATCAGTTCTGCATTTTCTTCTCCGCCGTTACCTTGGGCGAGGGTTATGGTTTTGGTCATTTCATTCCTTTTTTATCACTCAAAACTTCCCAATACCCACGAGTTCCACCAGCTCTGTCTATAATCTTCATCTCTTTTAGTTTTGAGATGTTTTCCTCGATTTTTCTAACCGATATACCGACAATATCAGAGAGTTTTTGTGCCGATATTTTTGGATTTTCGCTCATGCTTTGCACAATCAACTTTTGATTATCACTCAAATCATTACCGACCTTATTACCGACCTTATTACCGACCTTTTGGATGGATTCCAAAATAACACCCAACATAAATTCTATAAACGGTGTGCTCTCTCCCGCACTTCCCGCATCTTCCAAAGCCTTATAATACGATTCTTGATAATCCCGTACAATACTCTCTGTGGCAATGGAAGAAAAAACTTTTTTGTAGTTATATAAAATCACACTTTGCCAAAGTCGCCCAATCCTACCGTTACCGTCACTAAATGGGTGGATAAATTCAAATTCATAATGAAAGATACAACTTTTGATAAGCGGATGTTCATCCGAATTTTTAAGCCATTCAAACAAATCGTGCATCAAATCGCTTACGCGCTCATACGGCGGCGCAACATGACTTACTCCACTCTCACCACCGACTCCGACGTTTACTCTTCTAAAATTTCCAGCGGTTGTTAAAATCTCACCCATTAAAATCTTATGTGCTTTGAGCAAATCTTTTAGAGAGTTTTGATTGAACTGTTGTAAGTTTTCATACGCTTTTATAGCCCCTTCGACTTCTGCAAGCTCCAACACCGTTGCCAAAACTTTTTTTCCGTCCAAAAGTGCAGTGATTTTTTCTTCGCCTAAGAAATTACCCTCTATTTCTAATGTTCCTGCCAATGTTTTAATGCGGTTAATTTTTCTCAAATAAGGGGTAATTAGATGCTGTTCGTGTATCTCTATTTTCGTCAATGCTTCTGTAATCTCACTCACAAGATTAAGCATACGAGAGGTGATAGTAAACGGCGGTTTATAACTCATAACGTTAAGCCTTAAAATTTATGTAGGATATTATATCTGTTTCAACTGCTTCACTTCTCTTTTTTCGGATAATCGAATGAGACTAATCTTGCATTTTCTGCACTTATGTCTGCCCAGCTGTTGCAGTCAAACTCTATCTCCACAACTGCGCATGTCGGGATATTTTCGTTCAAGTGAATGTAATTTTCTGCCAGCTCATTCAAACTCGGATTGTGTCCGAACAAAAACACTATATTATTTTTATCCGCTATTTTGGTCAATATTTTGTGAAGTGTCGTCGCGCTTGCCTCGTAAATATCTTTTTTAAATACAATCTCTTTTTCAAACCCAATTTTTTTTGCAATTATCTCTGCCGTAGTTTTAGCCCTAACGGCTGGACTTGATAAGATTGTATCGGGCACAACTTTTTTATCGTGAAGTTTAGCCCCCATAAAAGGTGCATCCGATTTGCCTCTTTTATTCAACGGTCTCTCAAAGTCATTGAGTAAAAAATCCTTCCAACTTGATTTGGCATGTCTGATTAAATAAACTTTTTTGATGATAGACTCCCGATATATTCTTACATTGGTTATAAAGTTTTACCTTTTCTTCTTGCTTACAATAAATTTCCATACTTATAATAAGCAGCGCACGCCCCCTCTGAACTCACCATACAACTCCCCAACGGAGAAGTTGGCTTACATGCCGTTCCAAATACACTGCACTCTTGCGGTTTAGCCAATCCGCGTAAAATCTCTCCGCAGATACAGAGCTTATGATCATCGATCTCTTCATAAGAGAGAATCTTTTTGTAAATCACTTCGGCATCGTATGAGGCATATTCATCACGCAGTCTCAGCGCACTATTAGGTATATGCCCTATTCCTCTCCATTTAAACAAATCGACTTTCTCGAAATACTTTTTCACCAGAGTTTGAGCCTTAAGATTTCCCTCATACGTCACCAAGCGTTTGTATTGCACCTCAAGATCGCTGCGTCCTTCATTAAACTGTTTGACTAGCATGTAAATGGATTCCATCACATCAACGGGTTCAAATCCTGAGACAACGACGGGAATATGGTATTTTTTGGGGAATATTTCGTAGATTTTTGCACCGCTGATCACACTCACGTGTGCAGGTCCGATAAACGCATCGATGCAATGTTTCTCCTCATCATCACGATTTTCGATTAACAACTCCATCGCTTCAGGCACGGTCACATGGTTAATATGGAAAAAAATA
>Ga0265297_10003723_pt1 | contig 26881 bp, 19 predicted proteins | sample Munlanlwell13791_FD_192502 | JGI IMG/M metagenome (GOLD analysis project Ga0265297, IMG submission 192502) | Leachate microbial communities from a municipal landfill in Southern Ontario, Canada - Leachate well 137-91 | ecosystem: Engineered > Solid waste > Landfill > Unclassified | place...
TTGGGATTTTTTTGTTAAAAAATAGTCCCTTATTTTATTGGTTATCTTTTTTTGCTTCTCAATAATAATTGTTATATATTCTATGCCTAAACGAAAAACATTTTCTGAAAGCAAGGAGGTCATGCCAATGCCTGATCTCATCGAAATTCAGAAGGATTCTTACGATTGGTTTATAAAAGAAGGTTTAGTAGAATTATTTGATGAAATTAATCCGGTGGTTGATTTTATCGGTCGTGATTTAGAGCTCTATTTTGAAGATTATTATTTAGATGAGCCTAAGTTTTCCGAAACAGAAAGTAGAGAAAAGAATATTACTTACGAAGCGCCGCTTCGTGTTAAGACTAGACTCTTAAACAAAAAAACAAATCATTCTGTAAACCAGGAAGTTTTTCTTGGTGACTTTCCTTTGATGACTGATAAGGGGACTTTTATAATTAACGGGATTGAAAGAGTTGTTGTTTCCCAGTTAATTAGAAGTGCCGGGGTAATGTTTACCGCCGAATTTATAAAAGGAAAGAAATGCTATGGCGCAAAAGTTATTCCAAATCGCGGTGCTTGGCTCGAAATTGAAACAGACTCGAACAAAGTTATTTGGGTAAGAATCGACCGAAAACGTAAGGTTGCGGTGACCTCTCTTCTTCGGGCTTTTGGTTATACAACGGACGAAGAATTAATTAAATTATTTAAAGACGTTGATTTAGTAAAGAATAAGGAAGAAAAAACATTTTTAGAAGCAACGATTGAAAAGGACGCGGCTAAAGATGAGGCGGAAGGACTTCAAGAGGTTTATCGTCGTATTCGTCCGGGTGATTTGGCTTCCGTGGAAAATGCCAGACAACTTATTCATTCTATGTTTTTCCGTTTTGATCGTTATGACTTCGGCCGAGTTGGTCGTTATAAATTAAATCGTCGTTTTAGTCTTGATTTAGCAGCAAATAAAAAGGAAAACAGAATTTTACGAAAAGAGGACTTGGTTCTAATTATTAAAGAAGTAATTAGACTTAATATTGTTAAAGAGCCGGAAGATGATATTGATCATCTTGGCAACCGTCGAATTAGAGCGATTGGCGGGTTAATCCAAAATCGTTTCCGCGTTGGCTTGGCTCGTATGGAAAGAATTATTAAAGATCGAATGTCAACTTCAGATATTGATACGCTCACTCCTTCTAAATTAGTTAATGCTCGTCCGGTTATCGGGGTTGTTCGTGAATTTTTCATGTCTTCTCAGTTGTCTCAATTCATGGATCAAACTAATCCTTTGGCCGAATTGGAACATAAACGAAGATTATCAGCGATGGGTCCTGGCGGTTTAACGAGAGAACGAGCAGGTTTTGATGTTCGTGATGTTCATACCACTCATTATGGCCGTATTTGTCCGATTGCGACGCCAGAAGGCCCGAATATCGGCTTAGTTGGACATTTAGCTTCTTATGCTCGGCTTAATAGCTATGGTTTTTTAGAAACTCCATATCGTAAAGTTATTCATGACAAAAAAGGAAGCCATGTGACTGATGAAATTGTTTATCTTGATGCTTTTGAAGAAGAAAAATATATTACCGTCGATTCAACAATCCCAACCGGAGAGAACGGTTATTTTTTGGTCACTAAATTTGAAGGACGAAAGTTTGGTCAGCCAGGGATGGAAGATGTTAATAAGATTGATTTTGTCGGTGTGGCCGCTAATCAAATTATTTCTATTGCGACTAGCTTAATCCCGTTCATGGAACATAACGATGGTCAACGGTCTTTAATGGGAACGAACATGCAACGTCAGGCCGTTCCTTTGGTTATTAGTGAATCGCCTATTGTTGGAACAGGGATTGAAGAAAGGGCGGCGCGTGATAGCGGGCACGTTGTTATTGCTTCAGAAGACGGCTTAATTACTAGATCAGATGCCGGGGTGATTGAATTGCAAAATAAAAAAGGAGAAATAATAACTTATAAATTAAATAAATTTTTACGATCAAATTCTTCAACTTGTATTAATCAGCATCCGAAAATTGACGTGGGAGAAAAAGTTAAAAAAGGACAAATCCTCTCCGATGGCCCGGCGATTGATAACGGTGAACTTTCTTTAGGAAGAAATGTCTTGGTTGCTTTTATGACCTGGGAAGGTTTTAATTATGAAGATGCGGTTATTATCTCCGAAAGATTAGTTAAGGATGATGTTTATTCCTCTATTCATATTGAAAATTATACAATTGATGTTCGTGATACGAAACTCGGTCCGGAGCTTATTACCAACGATATTCCAAACATCAGCGAAGAAAAATTAAAAAATCTTGATGAAGACGGAATTATCAGAATTGGCGCGGAAGTTTCGAGCGGTGATATTTTAGTCGGAAAAATTACTCCAAAAGGAGAAACAACTTTATCGGCTGAAGAAAAATTATTGCGAGCAATTTTTGGCGAAAAAGCGAAAGATGTTCGTGACTCTTCTTTGTATCTCGAGCATGGTGAACACGGAAAAGTTGTTGATATTAAAATATTTTCTCGTGAAGAAGGAGATAAATTATCAGCCGGTGTTCTACAGTCAATCCAAATTGCTGTCGCTAATTTAAGAAAGATTCAAGTTGGTGATAAAATGTCCGGACGCCATGGTAATAAAGGGGTTATTTCTAAGGTTGTGCCAGTTGAAGATATGCCTTATATGTCTGACGGGACAGCAGTCGATGTTATCTTATCTCCACTCGGTATTATCTCGCGTATGAATTTGGGTCAGTTATTGGAAACTCATTTGGGTTTTGCGGCACAAAAATTAGGTTATAAGATTGCTTCACCGGCTTTAAATGGAATTTCCGAAGAACAGATTAAGGGAGAACTAAAACGAGCTGGTTTGCCAGAAGACGGAAAAATTGTTTTGTATGACGGGAAAACTGGCGTTGCTTATGATCATAAAATTACGGTTGGTTATAAGTATATGTTGAAGTTGAACCATATGGTTGAAGATAAGATTCATCAAAGATCAATCGGTCCATACTCACTCATCACTCAGCAGCCTTTAGGCGGAAAAGCACAATTTGGTGGACAAAGATTCGGAGAAATGGAAGTTTGGGCGCTTGAAGGTTATGGCGCCGCCCATATGCTCCAAGAAATGTTAACGATTAAATCAGATGATGTTCCGGGTCGAAGTAAGGCCTACGAATCAATTATTAAAGGCGAAGAAATTGAAGCCTTAAATGTCCCAGAATCATTCAATGTTTTGATTCGTGAACTTAAAGGCTTAGGTTTAAACGTTGAATTATTGAACGGGAAAGGACAAACTGCCTCAGAAGTTCTAACTAATATGGATGAAGATTTGAAATTAGATGAAACTTTAGACTACGATAAACCGGAAATAATTACTGTTCTTAGCGAGGACGAAAAAGCAGAATAGAAATTTTAATTCGTTTAAACTTTTCTTTGTTTTATAATTTTGAACTCTTAATTTGATATAAAATATGTTAAATCCAATAAAAACCAGTGATTTCAACGCCATTCGTTTAAAACTGGCTAGTCCCGAAGAAATACTTGATTGGTCTCATGGCGAGGTGACTCGTCCGGAAACAATTAATTATCGCACCCAAAAACCAGAAAAAGATGGCTTGTTTTGCGAAAAGATTTTTGGTCCGACTAAAGACTGGGAATGTGCTTGTGGCAAATATAAAAAAATCCGTTATAAAGGAATTGTTTGCGACAAGTGCGGCGTCGAAGTAACACGCTCGGCAGTTCGTCGTGAACGCTTGGGGCATATTTCTTTACAAGTTCCCGCGACTCATATTTGGTTTTTACGAGGGCTTTCATCTAAAATTGGTTTACTTTTAAATTTAGGAATTCAGTCTTTAGAAAAAGTTATTTATTATGCTAGCTTTATTATTACCGATGTTGATGAGACCTTAAAGGAAGCAACGATTGAACAAATTAAGGCGGAATATAAATCAAAGGTTAAGAGCTTTGAAAATGAATATAATGTTCAAATAAAAAAGATTAAGGATGAAAAAGGCGACGAAGAGGGAGAAGCAAAAGAGGCGGCTAAACTTAAAGCTGAAAAACTAGCAAGACTTGATGAAGATTTTGCCCAAACGCAGAAAGAACTAAAGGAGTTAAAACCACTTTTAATTTTATCGGAGCAACAATATCAAACTTTGAGTTTGAAATTTGGACATATCTTTGAAGCTTCTATTGGCGCTGACGCTATTCGCGAATTGCTCGCTAAAATTGATTTGGAAGCGAGCATTAATAAACTTGAAGAAAAATTAAGCGATGCGGTTGAATCAAAAAAAGAGAAATTAGTAAAACGTTTGAAATTATTGAAGAGTTTTCGAAATAATAAGTTAAGACCGGAATGGATGATTATGACAACATTGCCGGTTGTTCCGCCTGATCTTCGTCCAATGGTTGCTCTTGATGGTGGTCGTTTCGCCGCATCGGACTTAAATGATTTATATCGTCGAGTAATCAATCGTAATAATCGTTTAAAGCAATTAGTTGATTTAAATGCGCCGGAAGTTATTTGCCGCAATGAAAAAAGAATGCTTCAAGAAGCGGTTGATGCTTTGATTGATAATTCAGCGCGCCATACTAAAACAGTAACTGCTTCAACCGGACAAAAAAGACAGCTTAAATCGTTGGCCGATACTTTAAAAGGAAAGCAGGGGCGTTTTCGTCAAAATTTATTAGGAAAACGCGTGGACTATTCTGGTCGCTCGGTTATTGTTGTTAATCCAAAATTAAATTTGGATCAGTGCGGTTTACCGAAGATTATGGCTTTAGAATTATTTAAACCATTTATCATCTCGCAATTAATCAAGAGGGAAATTGTCCATAATGTCCGTAGTGCTTCTCGTTATATTGAGGCAGGGCACGATGAAGTTTGGGATATTTTAGAAGAAATTGTCCATGGCGCTTTCGTTTTATTAAACCGTGCTCCAACCTTGCATCGTTTAGGTATTCAAGCTTTTCGTCCAATTTTAATTGAGGGAAAAGCAATTCAAATCCATCCACTTGTTTGTACCGCTTTTAATGCTGACTTTGACGGAGATCAAATGGCTGTTCACGTTCCATTAACAAAAGCAGCTAAGCATGAAGCAGAAACTTTAATGCTCTCTACTCATAATTTGCTTAAACCGGCGACTGGTGATCCGATTGTCGCTCCCGCGCAAGATATTGTTTGGGGAACTTATTATATTACTTTAGTTAATAGTGACTTTAATGATAAACCGCTTCAAGAGTTAAAACATTTTTATCATGAAGATGAAGCTTGTCTTGCTTATGAAAATAATTTTATTGATCTTCATGAGCCGATTCATGTTAAATATAATGGGGCGATGTTAAAAACTACGGTTGGTCGTTTGATTTTTAACTCCTTGTTACCAGAAAAATTGCGTTTTATCAATGACGTTGTCGGGAAAGGGAAATTAAAAGATTTAATTCGAGAATGTTCAAGATTATATAGCGAAGAAGAAACGGTTAAGTTTATTGATGACTTAAAAAATCGTAGCTTTGCTTTTATTACTAAGTCTGGGCTTTCTTGGGGCTTTGGCGACTTGCCTAATTTACCGGAGAAAGATCGTTTAATTGATTTGGCGAATCAACAAGTTGAGGTTATTCGCGAACAATATGAAGACGGATTACTTACAGAAAGCGAACGCTATGCTAAAGTTATTGAAGAATGGACAAATACTAAAGATAAAATTGCTGATATTTGCAAAAAAGGTTTGACCGATATTTTACCGGTTTATTCAATGATTGATTCAGGCGCGCGTGGTTCTTGGGCTCAGCCGGTCCAGATTTTAGGGATGAAAGGTTTGGTTACCTCTCCCTCCGGTGCAATTATCGAGCTTCCAGTTAAGGGAAACTTTAAGAAAGGATTTGGTGTTTTAGAATATTTTATTTCTACTCATGGTGTTCGTAAAGGTTTGTCTGATACCGCTTTGAGAACGGCTAATGCCGGTTATTTAACTCGTCGTTTGGTTGATGTTTCGCAAGATATTATTGTTGTTGACGATGATTGCGGTGATAAGACTGGGGTTGTTATTAGTCGAGCCGATGTTGAAAAAAACGGCGATGATTTTTTTAAAAAAATTACTGGTCGCTATATCGCTGCCGATATTTTAGACAGGCAAGGAAAGGTGGCTTTAAAAGCAGGCGAAATGTTAGATGAAGAAAATATTAAGACTCTCAAGATCAAAGAAATTGACTCAGTTTGTATTCGCTCAGTTTTGAGTTGCCATATTCATAAAGGGATTTGCGCTAAATGCTATGGTTGGGATTTAGCTTATAATAAACCGGTTAAATTAGGGTCCACGGTCGGAGTTATCGCCGCTCAGTCTATCGGTGAACCGGGTACACAGCTTACCATGAGAACTTTTCATACGGGCGGTGTTGCTGGGCAAGATGATATTACTCAAGGTTTGCCTCGGGTTGAAGAAATTTTTGAAGCGCGTAGCCCTAAGAAAAAAGCTTTAATTTCTGATGTAACTGGTCGAGTTAAGATTGAATTTGCGCAGAAGACAATTAAAGATAAAGATGGGAAAGAAATCTTAGTTGATAATCCACAGTCTAAAGTTTTGAGCATTCATTATAAAGGAGATGATCAAGATAAATATTATTTTTCTGAGAAGATGAATGAGATTAAATTATCGGGCGGATTGACGGCTAAGGATAAGAAAAAACTGGAAGTTAAGGTTTTGGTTAAAGATGGTGACGAAGTTTCTAAAAATACCGATTTGTTTAATATTAATGGTGAAATTGTTCGTGCTAAAACAGGTGGCAAGGTGGCAGTGACTGATAAATATATTGGTATTACTAAGGAGGTAGATAAAATTAAAGAGCATGCTATTTTGAAAGGAACGATGTTAATGGTCAAAGATGGCGAGGAAATCGAAAGAGGGACTCAATTAACCGAAGGCAGTCTTGATTTAAGAGAGCTTTATAAGTTGAAAGGACAGCTTGAAACTCAGAAATATATTATTCGTGAAATTCAATACGTTTATTCTTCACAAGGACAACCTTTAAATGATAAACACGTTGAAATTATCGCTCACCAGATGTTCTCCCGTTATTTAGTTAAAGATGCTGGTGATACCAATTTATTACTAGGGGAAACGATTGAAGATGAGGTTTTCTCACAAGCTAATAAAGGGGTTAAGCACCCAGCTCAGGCGGAAAAACTACTTCTTGGTATTACTAAAGCCTCTCTTACTACTGACAGCTTTTTATCAGCGGCATCATTTCAAGAAACTTCACGAGTTTTAATTGATGCGGCAGTTAACGGAAAGATAGATTATCTTGAAGGCTTGAAAGAGAATGTTATTATTGGTTGTCTTATTCCAGCTGGCACGGGCTATAAAGGAAAGAAGCAGAGAATAGATTATAGCCAAGAGAATTAAACTTTATACAATCTTAAAAAACATCCAATTCTCCTAAAATTGGGTGTTTTTTTATTTGTTAAATTGGCAAAAATACAGTAAAATAGAAGAAGATATGTTGAATATAAATATTAAAAAATGGTCGCTGGTTTTTCGACTTCGCTTTATTTTTAGCTTATGTTTGCTAATTTTTGTCTTACTATTTCTTTATTTAAAAATAGTGCCTTTTGGCCGAATCGCCTATGAACGTGATTATTCGGATTGGCTCCGTTCCGGCAAGGGATTTATTTACGGATTAACACCATCTGAGCGAACAGACCTGATTTCCGGAGAACTCCCAAAGCTAATAGGCGACCCGATTTATTTTTCTCTTTTTACGCCAAGAACCTTTGATAAGGTGAAAATAATTATTGAATATCGGGATCATTTAAGTGCCGATTTACCAATCATTGAAGCAGGGGTTTTAACGGATAAAATTGTTTGGAATTATGATTTAAAACCTTTGGAGAATAAAAATATTGATTATCTTCGGACAAAATGGTCAGAAACTTCAAAAGAGGGAGTAATTTTATTACAGAAAGAAAAAAAATATTCTAGCGTGCAGGAACTCGAGAATGACTTACAGCAAGGCAATTTAATTGATTGTCCTCAAGGAATCCAAAATTGTTTGGCGGTCTATAATTATCCGTTTAGCCCAAGCTTAAAAATAGGCGGGAATAATATTGTCACAAATGAGCCATTATTAATTATTAATCAACCTCTGCGTGGCGCTCATCAATTCTTTTTTTCTCTTTCTTCTTCTATCTTGAAATTAAAATTTGATTTTGTTGATTTAAACCAAGATAAGGATTTAGATCCGATTGAGATTAACTTATATTCTGGCGACCAATTGTTGGGGACTTGGTCAAAAGATGATATTAATACCGCCGGGGAACTAGAGGAAAAAGAAATAGAATTTAATCGGACTGATTTAAAACCGGGGATTTATAAAATAGAATTAAAAATTAGCAATGATATTGTGATTAAGAAAATAGAATCTTCGGCCAGTCAAATTTCTTTCATTAATAAAATTTGGCCGGTTTCTAGCGCTGGAAATCTAGCTTTATATACCGATGCTAGTTATTTGCAAGTTAAAGCATTTAGTCCCGCCAGCCTGCAGCCCCTTAAATTCGGAGGAAAAGAATTTATTGTTGATGAGGCCTATAAGCAATTTTATTTTCCGCTGTTAAGCACTGAAAAAGTTAAAGAAATAAGTTTTAAAAAAGATGATTTAATTTTAGAAAATAATGGTGTTTTCGCCTGGTCAAGAAATAGTCTTATTAATCCCAGTCTAACTAAAGTTGATCGCTTTTTTGAAATGAATCCGGATATTAAGTATCTTATCGCCGGATATACTAGCCCGGTTTTAAAAAATGACTTTAAAGTGGCTAGTGTTGAGCTTAACCTCAAGGGAGCTTATCGTGAAAATGGAAAATATAGCTTGATGATTTCTGTTCCAGGCTTGAAAGAGGGAAACGGAGGAGATAATTATTTGGAAATAAAAAATATTAGGGTAGAATTAAAGGGACGAACTCTATGGCAAAAAATATTCAATTAATTTTTAGGGAAACCTTTTACTTTGTTTTTTTAGCTTGGCTCGTTTTTATTACTTTGGAAATTATTTTTCCAAATATAATTTTAGCCTACTTTAACTTAAATTTTTTATTTCTGCTAGAAATAATTATTGGTTTGTTTTTATTAATTAAGAAATAGATTCTTTGTTGCGCATTTAAGCAAAACAGGAATGGCAATTTTATGTCGTTAAAATACTTTTTTAATCCTGAGGCGGTGGCGATTGTCGGTGCATCAAGTAATCAGAAAAAAATTGGACGCCAAGTCCTTAATAATATAAGTCAGGGCGGGTTTCGGGGGCGAATTTATCCGATTAATTTACAGGAAAAAAAGATTGCCGGATTGAAAGCTTATTCTGACTTACAAAAATTACCTCGACAAGATTTTAGCCGGCTTCTTCTTATTATTGCCATTCCAGCCCAGTTTGTTTTAGAGGAAATTAAAAAATGTGTTAGTTTGGGAATAAAGAATGTTGTGATTATTAGCGCGGGATTTAAGGAGGGAGGGGCAGACGGGAAAGAACGGGAAAAATTAATTGTTGATTTAGCTGAAAAAAACAAGATTAATATTCTTGGGCCTAATTGTTTAGGGCTGATTAATGTGTCTAATAATTTAAACGCTAGTTTTGCGGCGAGCGGCTGTAAGCCGGGGCGCATCGCCTTGCTTTCTCAATCTGGGGCTGTCGGCAGTGCTGCGCTAGATTGGCTTAAAACAAAAGATTTTAATTTAGCTTATTTTATTAGCTTGGGAAACAAAGCAGTGCTCGATGAAAGCGATTTATTAGAGCATTTAAGTAGTGATAAAAAGATAGATTTGATTGTCGCCTATCTTGAAGAAATTACCGACGGAGAAAGATTTATGACGCTTGTTTCTAAAATTGCTAAAAGAAAACCGGTGGCTATTTTAAAGGCGGGAACAAGTGCAGCTGGAGGAACAATGGCCAAGAGCCATACTGGGTCCTTAGCTGGTTCGAATCAAGCGGTGATTACCGGTTTAAAAAGAGCGGGAGCGATACTATTAAATAATTTAGAGGAATTATTTAATTTATTGTTTTTATTTCAAAAAAAGGCCTGGAAAAATAAAGGCAAACAAGAATTACACCTATTAACAAATGCGGGTGGCCCGGCAGTTTTAACGGTTGATTCCCTAAGTCAACATAATCTTGTTTTAGGGAGTAGTTTAGATTTACTTGGCGATGCCGATGCGCTGCGCTATGAGGAGGCTTTAAATAAATTATTGGAAGATAAGTCAGTAAATAATGTTTTGGTTTTACTTACGCCACAGACTGTGACCGAACCTTTAAAAACGGCTGAAGTAATCGTTGCGGCATCTAAAAAATATCCAGCCAAATTAATTATGGCGAGCTTTATTGGCGGAGCGGCCGTAAGAAGCGCTCGCTCACTCTTAGAAGACAATGAAGTTCCATTCTTTGAATATCCGGAAGAAGCCATTGAAACGTTTAAACAGTTAGCCTTATATAAAGTAAGAATGAAGGATTTAAAAGACTATCTTCCTTTTTCCGGTAAAAAAGAAAAAGAGATTTCCGGGAATGATTATTTACATTCGCTCGCTCTTTTAAAAAAATATAATATTCCGACTGTAAAGACTTATAAGTATGATCATAAGAAAATAAATAATTTTAGATTTCCCCTTGTTTTAAAGGCAATCGGCCCGGATTTTCTTCATAAGACGGAAAAAAAGGCGGTTGTTATTAATTTAGAAAACGCTTCCGGACTTCAAAAGGCGGTGCGAGTGATGGAAAAAAATAATCAAAAAGTTTTTAGAAATCCACTCAATTATTTAATTGTTCAAGAGCAAGCTGATAAATTTCAAGAAATTATTTTAGGGTTTAAGCGTGATATTTCGTTTGGCCCGATTATGATGGTCGGTCTGGGAGGAATCTATGCGGAAGTTTTTAAGGAAGTTAAATTGGAGATTGCTGATTTAGATTTTAAGAGAGCGTTACTGATGATTCAAGGCTTGAAAATTTATCCAATTTTAAACGGTGCACGTGGATTAAAAAAATATGATGTGAAAGCGCTTGCGAAAATGATTGTTAACCTTGCCAAACTCGCCAATGAACATCCGGAGATTAAAGAGCTCGATATTAATCCGGTTTTTATCTTTGAAAAAGGGGCATCCGCCGGAGATGTGAGGATTATTTTGTAGGCTTATTTATTGGATTGTATTTTCTCTTTTTTTTCTTTCTTTCTTTCTTTCTTAAGCTATAACTTATATTTTAACGAGCGCATTTTTTTTCGTAGATTACTAAAATATGTATAAATCTAAAAAAATTATTGTTGTTTTGCCGGCCTATAATGCGGCGGATACTTTAGAAATAACCGTTTCGGATATTCCGGCCATTGTTGATGAAATAATTTTAGTTGATGATAAGAGTAGAGATGAGACGGTTGAAGTGGCTAAACGTTTAGGCCTCTTTGTTTTTGCGCGCGAAAAAAATGGTGGTTATGGGGCAAATCAAAAAAATTGCTATAAGCTCGCTCTCGAGCATGGCGCGGATATTATTATTATGATTCATCCCGATTATCAATATGACCCTAAATTAATTACACCGTTTGTTGAATTTATTGGGGCTGATTATTTTGATGTTATGCTGGGAACAAGAATTAGGAGTCGCCAAGAAGCTTTGGCGGGAGGAATGCCTCTTTATAAGTATATTTTTAATCGGGCGTTAACAATTTTTGAAAATTTAATCAGCGGATATAATTTATCGGAGTGGCATACCGGAATGCGCGCTTACACCAAAGAAGTCTTAGAGAATATTGATTTTCAAAATAATTCTGATGATTTCGTTTTTGATAGCCAGGTTTTGTTTCAAATTGTTGCCAATAAGTATCGTATTGGTGAAATTCCTGTCCCAGTTCGTTATTTTAAGCAAGCTTCTTCGATTAATTTTAGAAGAAGTTTGAAATATGGCCTAGGGACAGTTAAGACAGCTCTTACTTATTTGTTTAATCGTAAAAAATTTAAATCTAAGGTCACTAAAATATTAAAATAAAATGAAAAATATTTTTGAAAAACATTTTTTTGGAGCTGGCTGGCTTAATACTTGGCGTCCTTATTTTTTAATTTTTATTATTGGTTTTTTGCTCTATGCGCAAACCTTGTCTTTTGATTTTACTTATTTTGACGATAATTCTTTAATCTTGGAGAAGCAAGAAATTCTTCAAGATTTTAAAAATGTTGGGCAGCTTTTTTCAGCCGATGTGTTTTTTTCCGGTTCAAAATTTTATTATCGGCCACTACTTAATCTTTCTTTTATGATTGATGCGCAGCTTGGCGGAGAATCATTATTTTTTTATCATTTTTCTAATATATTAATGCATCTTTTTTGCGTTGCTTTACTTTTTTGTCTATTAAAAAAAATTAGCGGCAAATCAGCTTTATCATTTTTTCTTTCTTTGGTCTTTTTAGTACATCCAGTTTTAACGCAAGCGGTTGCTTGGTTGCCCGGTAGGAATGATTCTTTACTAACAATTTTTATTCTATTATCTTTTATTTCTTTTCTTAATTTTTTAAATCACCCTCGTCTTAAATCGTATATTGCTTATCTAGTATTTTTGTTTTTTGCCCTGCTTTCCAAAGAAACGGCAGTTTTTTTGCCAGTTTTGGTTATTTTTTATTTTTGGTTTGTTAATCGAGGAAAAATTAATTTTTACGATAAATCATTACTTATTCTTGGTTCCCTTGCCACCGGTTTTATTTGGTTTTTAATGCGTAGTTTTGCTTTAGGAAGGGAGCCGGTAAATTATTTTTCGGCGATTTTTGGAATTATTAATAATTTGCCGGCAGTCTTGCTTGGCATCGGAAAATTGATTTTTCCTTTTAACTTATCGGTTTTGCCAGTGTTAGCGGACTCCACCTTGTTTTATGGGGTGATAACGTTAGTTATTTTAATACTCGCTTTATATTTTTCTAGACACAAAAGAAATAACTATTTAGTCTTTGGTTTAATTTGGTTCATATTTTTTCTCTTGCCATCTTTCATCCGTTTAAATACTTTATCCGATTTTCTAGAACATCGTCTCTATCTCCCCTTTATTGGATTTTTAATTATGTTGATAGAAATAGATTACTTAAAGAATCTAGATTTTACTAAAAAAAAGGTAAAAATAGGCGCGTTTATTATTTTAATAATCTTTTCCGCGCTTACTTGGTGCCATAGCCATAAGTTTAACAATCGTTTAACTTTTTGGATTAGCGCGGCAAAAAGTTCGCCTCACTCACCGCTTGCCCAGCGTAATCTAGGGGCGATGTATTATCTTGATGGGCAATTAGATTTAGCAGAAATTTATTATTTGAAAGCAATTGTGCTTAATCCAAACGAAGAAATGGTTCATAATAATTTAGGGTTAATATATTTAGACCAGGGTAATTATTTTCAAGCTGAAAGCGAGTTTAATAAAGAATTAGCTGTTTATCCAACTTATGATAAAGCTTTGTTCAATTTAGGATTATTGCGATTTAAGACCGGTAATTTTGAAGCGGCAAAAGATTTATGGCAAAAGACTTTAGAAATTAATCCGGGATATTATGAGGCAGACTTGCGCTTGCATAATTTAGAAAAAACGTTAAGATAAATGTATGTTTAAAAGGCTTTTTGGAAAACAAATTAATAACATTACCATGGCCGCGGCGCTGATTGCGCTTTTTTCTTTAGCTTCCCGTTTTTTAGGAATTATTCGAGATCGTATCTTAGCTGGTCAATTTGGAGCGGGAGAAACTCTTGATATTTATTATGCCGCCTTTAGAATTCCTGATTTGATTTTTAATTTAGTCGTTCTAGGGGCTCTTTCGGCCGGATTTATCCCGATTTTTACAAGTTTAGTCAAAGATTTTAAATGTGATAAGGAGTCTTGCGACTCACAAGATCGTAATCACGAGGCCTGGACTCTCGGTAATAATATTTTACAATTATTATTGTTAACCCTCTTTTGTCTTTCAGTAATATTGATTGTTTTTGCCCCCCTTCTTATAAAATTTATCAGTCCCGGCTATGATGCCGAAGCACAAAAATCAATTGTTTCCTTGACTCGAATAATGTTTTTATCGCCCCTCTTCTTGGGAATGTCAGGGATTTTAGGGGGAGTACTTCAATCATTTAAAAGATTCTTGGTTTATTCTTTTGCGCCGATTTTTTATAACCTCGGAATTATCATTGGAGCCTTGTATTTTGTTGATTTATGGGGAATAAACGGATTAGCTTGGGGGGTTGTTTTGGGGGCTTTTTTACATATGCTGGTTCAAATTCCAACCGTGTGTCGCCTTGGTTTTCGAATAAAATTTAAGATAAACTGGAAGGATCTTAATACTTGGAAAATTGTGAAGATGATGGGTCCGCGTACTTTAAGCTTAGCAATTTCTCAAATTAATTTAGTTGTCATTACGATAATTGCTAGTGGTTTGTCGAGTGGGTCTTTAACCATCTTTAATTTTGCTAATAATTTACAATCATTTCCAATTGGTATATTTGGAATTTCATATGCCATTGCTGCTTTTCCGGCTCTTTCGGAATTCGCTTTTAATAAAGAAAAACTGGCAGAAAATTTTTCTGGGGCGATGCGGCAAATTTTATTTTTTATTATTCCCGCTACAGTTTTAATTATTATTTTTAGGGCACAGATTATTCGAGTCGTTTTAGGGACGGGAAGTTTTGATTGGCAAGACACTATTTTAACGATGAATACCCTTGGTTTTTTTGCGCTTAGTCTTTTTGCCCAAGCAACCTTGCCCCTTTTAACTAGAGTTTTTTATGCTCGTCATAATTCCAAAACTCCTTTTTATTTGGGGTTTTTATCAATTCTTCTTAATATTTTCTTGTCATATTTTTTAAGCGCTAAAATGGGTGTCGCTGGACTGGCGCTTGCTTTTTCTATCGCCAGTATTTTTAATTTCTTGTTGTTATGGATTTATTTATATGTTAAAGTAGGAACTCTTGATCTGGCGCATATTTTAGTGTCGGTCTTAAAGTTTGCTTTTTCCGCTATCGCCGCGGGAATTGCTGCTCAATTAATGAAAGTTGTCGTTTGGCCGTTTATTGATATGACTAAATTTAGTGGGGTTTTTATACAATTATTGATTTCTTTAAGTGTCGGTTTATTAGTTTATATTTTCTTTTGCTACCTTGTTAGATGCGAAGAATTATCAAGTTTATTTGCAACTTTAAGGAGAAAATTACCGATACAAAAGATCAAACTCGGGGATCAAGGAGAAGCGAGAGGGAATTAAATTAAAATTATGTTAGATATAAATAAAATTAGGAATTTTTGTATTATCGCTCATATTGATCATGGTAAATCAACCTTGGCTGATCGAATGTTGGAAATAACTGGAACAGTTGAGAAAAGAAAGATGAAGGCCCAGTTGTTAGATGGTATGGATATTGAGAGAGAAAGAGGAATAACGATTAAGCTCCAGCCGGTGACCATGAATTATCAGGGTTATGTTTTAAATTTAATCGATACGCCCGGCCATGTCGATTTTTCTTATGAGGTTTCTCGTTCTTTGGCAGCGGTCGAGACCGCTGTTTTATTGGTTGACTCTACACAAGGAATTCAAGCGCAAACTTTAGCTAATCTATATTTAGCCTTAGAACAAGATTTAACGATAATTCCCGTAATAAACAAAATCGATTTACCGGCCGCTGATGTGCCAAAAGTGAAAAGAGAAATTGTGAAATTATTAGGTTGCCAAGAAGAGGAAATATTTTGCAGTTCTGGTAAAACAGGAGAGGGAGTCAGTGCGGTATTAGATGAAGTAATTAGTCGAAGCAAGGCGCCATCTGAACCGAAGGAGCTAATTCAATCAAAAAATAACGAGGACTATCCGCGTGCTTTAATTTTCGACTCAAAATATGATACTTATCGTGGCGTAGTCGCTTATGTTCGAGTTTTTAATGGAAAAATTAAGAAAGGGGACAAAATAAAGTTATTATCTGTTTCTGCTGAAAGTGAGGTTCTAGATTGTGGAATTTTTAAACCGGATTATGAATCGACTGGAGAACTTAATCCTGGTGAAATCGGTTATGTTATTACCGGATTTAAAACGGTGGCTGATTGCCGCGTTGGCGATACGATGACAGCCGGCGCAGGGGTTTCTCAGGCTAAAAATATTAAACGATTAGAAGGTTATAAAGAAGTAAAACCGATGGTTTTTGCGGGAATTTTTCCGAGAGAAGGGAGCGATTTTAAGGAATTGCGAGAAGCGATGGAAAAATTAAAATTAAACGATGCGGCACTTGCTTATGAACCGGAGAGATCGGATGCGCTTGGTTTTGGTTTTCGTTGCGGGTTTTTAGGATTGCTTCACTTAGAGGTTTTTCAAGAACGTTTAAGGCGGGAATATAATCTGGATTTGATTGTTACCGTTCCGAGCGTGGCTTATAAAGTTTATAAAACAAATGGTGAGGAAGAAATTATTCGGACGCCGCAACGTCTTCCGGAACCGACTTTTATTAGTCGGATTGAAGAGCCTTGGGTTAGTTTAGATATTATTAGTCCGAAGACATATATTGGAAATATTATTAAATTAGCGCAAGATAAAAGAGGAATTTATAAAAATACGGAATATATTTCTGCCGATGGTGATGATAGTCGGGTAATTTTGCATTATGAAATTCCGCTCTCGGCGATTTTAACTGATTTTTATGATAAAATAAAAAGTGTTTCAGCCGGTTATGCTTCAATTAATTATGAATATCTTGATTATCGCCAGGCTGATGTTGTTAAAATGGATATTCTCGTTGCCGAAGACATTATTGAAGCGCTTGCGACCATTGTTTATCGGGATGATGCGAATCGAGAGGGAAGAGTGATTGTTGATATTTTGAAAGATAATTTGTCGCGACAGATGTTCGCGGTTAAGATTCAAGCGGCTATCGGTTCGAAGATAATTGCCGCGGAAAAACTTTCGGCAATGCGTAAAGATGTGACCGCTAAATTATACGGTGGGGATGTTAGTCGTAAAAGAAAATTGCTCGAAAAACAGAAAAAAGGAAAGAAAAAAATGATGGCGGCTGGCAAGGGAAGTGTGGAAATTCCGCCGGAAACATTTGTAAAAATTTTAAAAAGATAATTAATAGCTTATGAAACGCAGAAAAATTATTAGGACAGTTTGGATTGTTGTCTCGCTGATGGTTGTTATTTCGATGGTCTTTATGACGATTGGGGTTGGGCTTTATTAGACTAATAAAAAAGTTATAAGATAAAGTAAATGAAAGAATGGTGCGTGCTTCCTGAGATTACGGAAGATTTTATTTCAGAGCATAATAATATCTCCAGAGTTCTTTTGCAACTCTTGTTTAATCGTGGTTTAAAAAAAGATGAAGAAATTAAGCTCTTTTTAAGCGGAGAATTAGATAAAGATTTAACAGTTAATATTGGGGAAAGCAATATCTATTCTTTTTATAATCCATTCTTATTTAAAGACATGGAAGAGGCGGTAAAATTAATTATTTCTCATATTAAAAATGGAAATAAAATTGTCGTCTATGGAGATTATGATGCTGATGGAGTAACGGCCTCAGTAATTTTGCTCGAGACTTTAAAAATTCTCCAAGCACAAACGGAGGCTTATCTGCCTGATAGAGTAAGTGAGGGTTATGGATTAAATAAAAGCGCGATTGACCAAATTGCCGAGCAGGATTTTAGACTTATTATTACCGTTGATAATGGCACGAGGAATAAAGAGGAGGTCGCCTACGCTAAAAGTCTGGGCATTGATGTTATTATTACCGACCACCATATTTTACCAGAGAGTGAAGAAGATTTGCCGGACTGTTTACTGATTAATCCATCTGATGCTAGAAACAATTACCCTTTTTCTTATTTGGCGGGAGTAGGAGTGTCTTTTAAATTAATTTGTGCCTTGTTATTAAAATCAAGTTTGTCAGAAAAACAAAAACAATTAATTGTTGAGAAAAGCTTGGACTTAGTGGCGGTTGGGACAATCGCTGATATGGTTAGCTTACAAGGGGAAAATAGATTATTGGTAAAAAAGGGCTTGGAAATTTTAAATCAAAAGAAAAGACTGGGCCTGAATGAACTGATTAAATCGGCAAAAATAAATCTGACTAAAAAATTGGAAGCTTGGAATGTCGGTTGGCAAATTGGACCGCGTCTCAATGCGGCTAGTCGTTTAAGCCATGCTAATACCGCTTTTGCTCTTCTTGTTACGACTAGTCAAGGGGAGGCGGAGAAGTTAGCCGAAGAACTTAATCAGAGAAATATTACGCGTCAGGAGATTACTAAGGAAATAAGTCTACAGGTTGAGGAACAAATTGAAGCCGATAATTTGCCGAAAATAATTATTGGTGTTTGCGGAGAAAAACAAGAGTGGAACGAAGGAGTAATTGGGCTGGTGGCTGGTCGGATTGCCGAAAAATATTATCGGCCGACTTTAGTTATCACCCGTTTAGCCGAGGATGAAGATAATATTATTTCTTTTAAAGCTTCCGGTCGTTCAATCCCCGAGCTTAACTTGATTAAAGCGATTGAAGAGTGCTCGGATATTTTATATAAATACGGCGGACATCCGATGGCCTGCGGGCTTTCAGTCCAGGGAGAGGACAGACTCGAAGAATTTAAAAAAAGAATTGAAATTATTGCTGAAAGAGAATTGGTCGGTTTAAAATTATTGCCAAAATTAGAGATTGAGGCTGAGCTTCAAGCTTCGGAAATAAATTTAGAGATAGCCGAACAAATAAGTGCGCTTGCTCCATTTGGGCAATATAATAATCAACCAAACTTTGTTAGTTATGGACTTATTGTCGAAGATATTTTAATGATGGGAATTGATAGTCAGCACATCAAACTTCGCCTTAATGGTATTTGGGCTCTCGCTTTTGGTGGAGCGGAAAAATATCAGCGATTTAAAATTGGCGACAAGGTCGATATTGTTTATTATTTAGAGATTAATGAATTTAACGGACGAAAGGATCCTCAGTTTAAAATAATTGATTTAAAATTAAAGTCATAGAATATGAAAAAATTTATTACTTTTAGCGATGGTGGTGCACGCGGCAATCCTGGCCCGGCCGGGATTGGCGCGCTTATTTATGATGAGGAAAAAAAGGTTATTGCTGAATTATCAAAATATTTAGGCGTTGCTACTAATAATCAAGCCGAGTATCGCGCCTTAATTATGGTTCTTGAAAAAGCTTTTTCTCTCGGCGGAGAAGAGATTGTTTGTTACCTAGACAGTGAACTCGTCGTTAAGCAGTTGAACAGAGAATATAAAATTAAAAATAAAGACTTAGCGCCTTTATTTTTAAATGTTTATAATTTAAGCCTACAATTTAAAAAAATTTCTTTTAAACATATTCCACGAGAGCAAAATAAGGAAGCAGACGCTTTGGCTAATTTAGCGATGGACAAAAAAGAGTAAACTATTTTACATGAAGATGGCCTCCTGTCGCGTATTCAGTTGATGTTCCGCTACAGTTTGGATATTCATTTAGAACTGTTAATCCGGCATTCTGTAAAATTGTAATTAATTTTGTGACATTATCGCAAGTGGCCGCTGAACCAACCAGGGCAACGTCAACGCATGTTCCGTCTTTATGGCAAGAGGATAAATGAGTAATAGTTGGCGGGAAGGCCTCGGTTATTCGCCAGTCTAAGCCAATAGAATTGTTCCAGGCGATAGTTAGTTTACTTAGTAATGTTGTGTTAGCCGAACGATTGGTTTCTTTAGTCGGTATGTTTGTTATTACAGAACAATTATTACAAACTGCTTCTTGCAAAGAACAAACTCCTTTTTGTAATGTTCCGGTACCCGTAGAAGACAAAGCTTTATTTAAAGAATTACCGCTCCAAATATCAATTCTTTTGCCTTGAATTCCGCCACCACGGTCAGTTATGGTATATGTTTTATTTTTATAACAAACCTGTGTCCCTAGCGGCAGATTAGAACAATCTGGTCCAGCAATATCTCCTTCTTTTGGAACTGTTTGGCTGGCAGTTTGGTTGCAATAAGGTGTTTTTTCGTCAAAATGTTTGCAGGGTTTGTAGTCAGGAAAAGTTTTTGCGTACATTTCGCAAGATTTTGTCTCATCTCGTCCATATGGGCAAGAGCACTGCATCCCGACAACGCAAAAAAATTCGTCAGTATCTTCCCAGTCAGGCTTATAATAACCAGTGGCGTAAAACTCTACACCTTTTTCCAGTTCTTCATCGGTGGCGCAACCAGCCGAAACAAATCTATTGGCTTTTTCCGACGTTTTAGCTTGGGCTAAACCGTCTATTTTTTCTAAGCGTCCGAGAGTGATTGGTTGGAAATTTATTAGGTCGGGGTTAATTTGTGCAAGAATAATATAGGATGACAAGAGAATAACTAATCCAGAGATGGCGCCAATAATTAATTCCTTGGCTTGAGTTATTTTTGAAGAGTCGCCACCAGAAACTAGCCAAAGAATTCCGCCGGCCATTAAGACTAGAGCGGCCAGAATTCCGGCAATCTTAACCCCATAGTCGTAGATATTAATAACATATTCGCTTAGCCAAAATACTTTGCATTGATAATTTCCGTTGTCGTCGGTTTCGCATTTTGGTTCACTTAATTTTTCTTGCAAGCCATTAAAATTGACCTGTAAAGTAGGAATTATGAATTTTGGGGCTTCTTGTTTTGCGGTCGCGAAATAATCGCTCCCACAGCAGCAAACATACCTGGTAGTTGTAAAACCAGAATTGGTTGTTGATGGTTGGGTTGCGGTACATTTTTCAGTAGTGCTTGGAGAATGTTCATTGCTGGCACAAGCAGGGGTTGTGTTCGAGGTACCTAATTCTGGGTTGGTGTAAGTTATTTCAGGCTTCCAATTACATGTACTCGTTGCGTTTACTTGAAAAGCAAGAAAAAAACTAAAAACAAAAATAAATATAAGTATTTTTTTCATGTTAATTAAGTTGATAGTTCTTAATATTATCATCAGCTAACTTTTGAATGATTTCTAATTCAGCCGACGTTAGATGTTTAAATCTTCCTTGAGTAAGTAAATATTCTTTGATTTCTGTCTTCTTAAAATCGGAATTAATACTTGAAGCGCTTAATTTTCCGTCCGTATATTCTAGAAGCGGGTATAGGCCGGTTTGTGTGGCCAGTTTTCCAAGTGATATCGCTTCATCGGTTTTTATTTTCCAGCCGGGAACGCAAGGTGCGAGAATCTGAATATAGGATGGGCCCTTTGTCTCTAGGGCTTTTTTTACTTTGCTTGTTATATCATCGGGAAACCCGGCGGTACTTTGAGCAACATATTTTAATTTATGCGCTAAAGCGATTTCTAACATATCTTTTTTTCTTTGGCTTGATCCAATGGAGCCAGCTCCGTTTGGGGTTGTTGTTGTTGAGGCGCCATACGGTGTTGCGCCCGAAGCTTGAATTCCGGTATTAGAGTAGGCCTCGGTATCGTAACAAATATACAGTATATTTTCCCCTCTTTCCCACATACCACTAATAAGTCCAAGTCCAATATCAAAAGTTCCGCCGTCTCCACCTTGAACTAAAACTTTAGTTTTTTTATCGCCTTTTTGTTTTAAGGCCGCGAGAATTCCTGAAGCAACGGAAGAAGCGTTTTCAAATAAAGAATGAATCCAAGGCAAGCCCCAAGCACTTTGCGGATACGCGGTTGTTGTTACTTCAAGACAGCCAGTCGCGTTAGCGATAATTACATTTTTATCCAAAGCGCGCATAACGGCTTGCACGGCTGATAATTGCCCACAACCGGCGCAGGCATTATGGCCAGGAGAGATAAATTTGTTTTGATTATTTTTCATAAATTACCTTATTACTCAGTATAGCAACAATATAAATTATCAGTGGCACATTTTCGCCCACCGCTGTTGTCACGATAATATTTTTTAGTCACCGTTCCAAGTTTGCTACAAGTTATTGAAGAGCAATATGCACCTGGCTTTGTTCCGCAGCGTGATGATTCTTCTCCTAGTCCCGTATAGCAATACCCCCCGTAACAATAACCGTCTAATGAAATATCATTTAATATACCGGACTTTTCAACGTCAGGGCAACTTTCGCCATCTTCTATATTTTGACAGCTTAATTGGTTTCCCCTACATTCAGATACTTTAGAACAAGAGACTTCTTTGATTTCAGATAATAATTTTATTTGATTATTAAAATAACTTCCACAGTTTTCACGTATTTCTTTTTGTTTACCATTTATGTAGTTAAAACAAAATTCAACTTTCTCATTACAATCTTTTTTAATAAAACATTTTATCATATCCTTCACACAAGTTGTTCCAGAAACTGAATACGTAAATTCACCTGTGGATTCATAGAATGTTGTTCCTGCAAACGCATCACACTCTTTTTTGCTCATTATTTCTGCCGCGTTAGATGATTGACAACAACCACTAACAGCCTTTTCTATATACTCAGTACTAATAGGCCTTAAACTTAATAAATCAGGATTAACTGTATTTAAAATTATCCAAGAACTAAAAAGAATGACTAAACCAACAACGCTTCCCGTAATGAGTTCTTTTGCTTGCCCAACTTTTCCGGAGTCCCCGCCGGAAGTAAGCCAAATAATGCCTCCGGCCATTAGTACTATCGCAGCCAGAATTCCAGCAATCATCATTCCGTAGTCATAAATTGCTTTAATGTATTTAGCCAGTAAATCACTCTCCATTTGTCCATTATTTTCTTTTCCGACATCAATACTCTCTCCCTTGTTTATAAGATTGGGGATGCTAACGTTAGGGGAAAACTTTAAGGATTCCTTGATATCGGCGGAAGCGATTTTTGGCGCGGAGAACAAAAGTCCAGCACTGATTATTTGGAGGCTTAAAAAAGTGAGCAAGAAAATTTTCACAAACTTGTGATTTAATTTCATATTTTTCCGATAAATTTTATTTTATTATTTTTGTTTGGCAAATCTTTAATTATTTCTGTAATCATTTTTATTCTAACATCGCGTCCGCCAAGCCCGACAATATAATTTTTGATATTTTTATTGGTTATGGCCGTCGTTATGTCGCCGTATAATGGTCCGGCTTGTCCTAAGCCGATTGCTTTTTCTATTACCCCGATATTTTTTACATTTTTTAATATTTTATTTATTTCTTCACCGGGGAAGGGGCGATAGGTTTTTATTTTTAAAACTCCTGTCGCTTTGTCATTCTTTATTGTCTCCTTAATCGTTCCAATAACTGAGCCCATTGCGACTAAAACATTTTTTGGGTTTTGGGGACCAGAATATTCGATTAAGCCGTTATCACCCGATTTAATATTAAAAGTTTTTTTAAGCAATCCGTATTCTTTAGTAATTATCTTTAGGCTGTTAGTTAAGTCGTTATGTAAATTTTCTCTGGTTTCAAAATAATTCTGCGGCGAGAAAAAAGCACCGAGCGTCACTGAATTTTTTGGATTAAGATATGTTCCCACCTCGGCTTTGTATTTAGGCAAGAATTTTTTTATTTCCTTAGCCGTAGGGATTAATACTGCTTCATAAGAATGAGTCAGAATAAATCCATCAACATTAACTAAAACTGGCAACTTTAGTTTTTCGGCAATTTTATAAGCTAAAATATGTTGGTAAATTGCTTCTTGGTTATCTTCGGAAAAAAATTGAATGAATCCGGAGTCGCGAACACTCATCGCGTCGCTATGGTCGTTCCAAATATTAATTGGGGCAGAAACAGAGCGATTGGCGCAGGTCATGACAATCGGCAGGCGCATTCCCGCGATATTATAAATAACTTCCGTCATCAGTAATAAACCTTGCGAACTGGTTGCGCTATAAGTTCTCGCGCCAGTTGCGCTCGCGCCTAAAACAATACTCGCGGCGGCAAATTCGCTTTCTGCTCTTACATATTCGTATTTAGCTTTTCCATCCGCTTTAAATTTCGCCAAGTCCTCGACGATATGAGTTTGAGGAGTAATCGGGTAAGCCGAAATAACATCCGGTTCGATATTTTTAATGGTTTGCGCTATTGCCCGGGAACCTTCAAGAAATTGTTTATTATGTTTATTCATATTTTAGTAATCTTGTTCCATTGTTATTGCTTTCACGGGGCATTCTTTAGCACAAAGTCCGCAGCCTTTACAATAATCGTAATCAGTACATGGTTTTAATTTATTATTTATTTTTTTCATTTCAATACAGGCCTCCGGACAAATTTTTGCACATAGCGAACAGCCGATGCATTTCGTCTTATCAGTAAACGGTTTTAAAGTCCGCCAGTTTCCAGTTTTATTTTTTAGTGATGAATTACTTTTGGTAACTAAATTTTTCATAAAGAATAAGCATATTCAATGGCTTGAATATTTTTAGAAATTATTTCTTTTCCCTTGTCTTTAAATTTTTCTTTAATTGCTTTTTTTAAAGATTCTAAGCTAACGAGGCCTGTATATTTAGCGAAAGCGCCAAGAATAACCGTATTAACTAAATTCTTGCCGATTATTTTCATGGCAATTTCTGTCGCGGGAGAAAAATAAATATTTTTTGTCGGACAAATCATTTTTAATTGATTATCTTTTGGTGCGTTAATAATAATTATTGTTTTTTTATGGCAGCCGTTAAATATTTCCGAGTTTTCCAGAAGGCTGGCGTCTTGGATAATTAAAACGGATGGTTCATAAATTTGTTCACGCTTAATTATTTTTTTGTTACTTATTCGAGCATAAGCTTGAATTGGGGCGCCGCTTCGCTCTACGCCAAAATTAGGAAAAGCCTGAGACTCACGATTTTCAAAAAAGGCAGCGAGCGCGATTAATTCCGCCGCCGTAACGACTCCTTGTCCGCCACGACCATGAATTCTTATCTCTTCCATATTAATTGAGTAATCCGTTAATTAAATCTAGAAATTTTTCTTCCGGAATATAGCCGGTTAGGGGATAATTATTAATAAACCAAGTTGGGGTTCCTTCGATTTGCAATTTTTCCGCATCATCAAAATCACGCTTGATTTGGCTATAATATTTTTTTGTTTCTAGACAATTACTGAATTGATCAAGGTTAATTTTTAGGCTTTCGGCAATTATCAGTAAACCGGTGTTTATATCTGCTCCTGTTTCGTTTAATTTTTCTTGGTTAGTAAAAAGAAGATCATGAAATTCCCAAAATTTAGCCTGTTCTCCGGCACAACGAGCCGCCAAGGCGAGTAAAATCGAATTATCATGAAGCGGGTAGTCGCGGTAAACAAATTTAACTTTATCTTTATTTTGTTCGGCGATTTTTCTAACAATACTCGATGATTGTTCGCAGTATGGACAGGAAAAATCGGCAAATTCGATTATTGTTACTTGAGGGTTGCTTGTCCCAATGGAAAAATTACCGCCGCCGGTAATAGCTGCTTGATAAGCCTCTCGTTCGGTCACAATTGATTCCTGAGATTTTTCTTGGCGGATTATGTTAATTTGATTTATTACGTAGAATACCGAGGCAACGATAAAAATCATTAGAATACCAGTTATAATAATAAGGGTTGCTCCCCACCATTTTTTATACCAGGGTTTTATTTTTTGCGCGTGCCTCGCTTTCATTTGCGCATATTTTACGCGTTCTTCTAAACTCATATGGAAAATTAAAAAAATTGAAAAAATACTTAGTTTAAAGTATGCTTATATTATAACATAATTTATGAAAATAATCTCTTGGAATGTTAACGGAATAAGAGCAGTTAGTAAGAAAGGATTTAAATCTTTTCTCTTAGCTTATCAGCCCGATATAATTTGTTTACAGGAAATTAAAATTTCAGAAAGTGCTAGAAATTTAGAAGAATTTGATTTTGCGGGGTATCAGGAGTTTTTTAATTCGGCGGAGCGCCCTGGCTATAGCGGAACGGCCATTTTAATTAGGGAAGGATTAAAAGGAATTATTGAAGTAAAAAACGGCCTGGGAATAGATAAATTTGATAAAGAGGGGAGAGTCCAGATTTTGGAAGGAACAAATTTCTATTTGCTAAATTCTTATTTTCCTAATTCAAATCATGAGCTAAGTCGGCTTGGCTATAAAATAGAATTTAATGAGGCTTTGCTGAAATATGCGAAAAAATTAGAAAAAAAGAAGCCCGTTATTATTACGGGAGATTTTAATGTCGCCCATCAGGAAATAGATTTGGCTCGACCAAAAGACAATGTTGGGAATCCTGGTTTTACAGATGAGGAGAGAGCTTTTATGACAAAATTTCTAGCATCTGGATTTATCGATAGTTTTCGGTTTTTAAATAGCAATAAAATTCAATATTCTTGGTGGAGTTATCGCGCGGGCGCCAGACCTAGGAATATTGGTTGGCGGATTGACTATTTCTGTCTTTCCGATAAACTTAAGGGAAGTATAAAAAAAGCTTATATTTTAGATAAAGTTCTCGGTTCCGATCATGCGCCTGTTGGGCTTGAAATCGATAAGAAATAATATGTATGTATAACTTTCAAGAAATAGAAAAAAAATGGCAACAAAAATGGGCTTCGTCCGGGTTATATAAGACGCGGCAAGATTTAGATAAGCCAAAATATTATATTCTAGATATGTTCCCGTATCCATCTGGGGCGGGCTTGCATGTCGGGCATCCGAAGGGTTATATTGCCACTGATATTTTAGCGAGAATGCGTTTGATGCAAGGTTATAATGTTTTACATCCGATGGGCTGGGATGCTTTTGGTTTACCGGCGGAAAATTATGCCATTAAAAATAAGGTCCATCCAAAAGAGGGAACAGACGAGAATGTCGCTGTTTTTAAGAAGCAATTGGAGATTCTTGGTTTTTCCTATGATTGGGAAAGAGAGATAAATACGACCGATCCGGAATATTATAAATGGACGCAATGGATTTTTTTACAAATGTACAAGAAAGGATTGGCTTACGAATCTTACGAACCGATTAATTGGTGCCCGTCTTGCCAAACAGGATTAGCTAATGAGGATTTAGAAAACGGAATGTGTGA
>Ga0265297_10003724_pt1 | contig 26868 bp, 28 predicted proteins | sample Munlanlwell13791_FD_192502 | JGI IMG/M metagenome (GOLD analysis project Ga0265297, IMG submission 192502) | Leachate microbial communities from a municipal landfill in Southern Ontario, Canada - Leachate well 137-91 | ecosystem: Engineered > Solid waste > Landfill > Unclassified | place...
AAGGACTCCGAAAAAAACTCAAATTTGTATCGGTTGTTTCTGTTCTTCGATGTCCCGGTTGATCGGAGGTTGTTACGGTTGTTGACTATCCAATGTTCATGGAGGAAAATTTAGAGAAGTACTGAGTTCTTAAAATAACATTCTCTGAAATGATGTCAATAGCTGGATCCTGCTGTGAAATGTCCCAGTTTTCTCCTTTATTAAACACATTCGTGTAGAGTGTATCAAGATACCCATTTGTATAACCGGCAAGGTCTCTTGTACCCTGGGCCCAGTCGGTGTACCAGAAATAGTTATAATTATTGGCCACGATATTTTCGTATTCTGGATTCCAATGATTTCCTATATAGGTTTCATATTTGGAATGAACCCATTGATTGTTGTATTGATCCCACTCTCTTCCTGTATGCATCGGATTTCCTACATCTTCAAGGAAATGCGTTGCATACCCGAGATCCGTTGCTGCCTGAGAATATGATCCTGAATCATATTCATCTTCAGCTAAAGATACATAATACTGGGTATTCAGTGGCGCACCCCCAACTCCAAGTGGGCTATAATAGTGATTCAGTGAGTGAAAAACTGTCCTGAATGGTTCCGGAGTACTATCATACCAGAGATCGGGATCGTCAGCAGCTGATGATACGGTACTTGGGTTGGGAAATGATTCTTTATACGCTGCCCAGTAACTGATTCTCTGATGAGATGGAGTACCTATCCATTTGGGAGTTACTACGTTTGCCTGTCTCTGATCATAAGATTTTTTCATGAGCGATTGGATTTTTTCAAGAAATTTATTTTCATCATCTGATAACCGGGCACTTTTCACGGATGGTGAAAATTTCATCGTTGTAATCGTCCCACCATATGAGGGATATCCTGAATTTCCTTTTACGGTTTCAGAAATAACAGGATACTTATCCCAAATTGCTTTCAGATCATTTTTTAATGCTGATTTACCCTCCTTGGAGATCTCGGCTTTTGACTCTGCTACGATATTAATAGCATCAAGATCATTCAGATAATTCTGCTTTCCTTCATCGCTTAGAACGAGCAGATAATAATATGACGTTGCATTTTTTATCGATGAATCGATATTGATGACATCAACAGCTACATATCCTTCCGTATCCGTTTTGGGATCAGCTTGTATCATCCCATTCGGGATTTTTTTGTCATCTGCACTCACCATCGGTACCATCGCCATCGCTGCCAGCAGCAGTGCCAGCAGGACGACACTTGGTTTGCGTAGTTGCATTCTTTTTCAACTCCTTTTGCATTCGCTACGCTCAGAGGCACAGGAAAATTTTCATATACTCAGAAGATAATCTTCTCATGCCTACGGGCAGGACAACGGTTCAGCCGCAATTGGACCTGGGGCGAACCTCGTCCTTACGGTTCTTGGGAAAACCTACGGTCATCCACAATCAGCAATTTATAATGGACTAATATACAATTTCTGTCCCAATAATCAAACTGGCATGGTTTTTAAGAAAAAGGAACCGTTGCCTTTGCCTTATTCATGAGATACATGATGACGATGGTTCCTGATTATAGATGCCAAAGTACCCGGCAGACCCTCATCCCTTCCGCAGGTTCAGGCCTGCATGCACGAACGTGTTCGGGCAATTCTTCGCAACCACCCAGATATCATATACACCTTCAGTAAACCCCGTGGTATTCAGAGCGAGCGACCATACATTCCCTTCTCCACCGGCAGTAACAATTGTCGAATAGGTGCCTGAACCGCAGAACTTTCCCGGATCGCATTTTGTTGTATGGAAGGGCTCTTTTATCCAAGCTATGTCCAGCACATCTCCGATCGGCAATGTTGTTGTTCCGCTAATGGTGATCGTTTTGCCGGCCGTATATTCCGGGATGGGATTGACCGTGATGGTCGCAATATCTGGCGATACTGTAGCAGATGGTTGAACGGATCCCGTCTGCGGGAGATTGTCTTTCGTAAGAGAAGTAACGGGAAGATGACCTGCTCAGTAAAAACCAAGTAAAAGAATACCTCAGAGGATCAGACCGACAAGGACCAGGGGATTTTTTTTATCTGTCTGCATTGTCTTTCCTCGTAAAAAAATGAAAATTTTTAGTTTGCTATATTCAGGATACGGCTGTTTGGCCAGTTATTAGTAACGGCGAGTCCCGATAATTTCCCCGTACAACAGGGCCCGGTATGTACCTGGTTTCCCCGGTTTTTCCTTCCCCCCCGGATCCGGGAGTTCCTGATATCATGATATGGACTCTGTACAGAGCCGGAAAAAACTATAAAATTCAGAATTAATGGACTTCCACAAGGAAGATGTAATAATTCCCGTCATACTCCGAGACAAAGTACTTCTTCGGAAACATCTGTCGTTCGGACGTTGTCATGCCGCCCATTGACAAAAAACCCCGTCCGGTTTTATGTTCCCCGGTCAGCACTTCGGCAATCGCAGGATATTGGGAAAGATCGTTGTCGGTAAGATGCGTTACATTTTCAATAAGCGTTCTGTCAACATATTCCATAATGGAAGATGTGCCGCTCCCATCGGGGCTGAGCGTGATCGGGTATGCCCGGAGTGTTGACTGGCCATCGGATGTGCTGTGCCAGGTGAGATAAAGATACCCTAAAAGTAAACAGACCCCAAGAATGATGAACGCTGTAAGGATCTTTTTATGGTTCATAGGTATTCCCTAAAAAATTATATGATTGAGGCAATGTTATATTTAACTGCATTAATTGCCCCTCCATTGTTGTGTGATGCATCCCCATGATACGAAGGAGATGAATATTCATGCGTATTGATTGAAGACCCGTAATATCCGCTCCACATCACCGTGTAGTGCGGCAGTGGGGTGTACCAGGCATACGCTTTGTTCGTTCCTGAAGAATCCTCATGGTCTGCATTGAAGATATGTCCAATTTCATGGATGACACAGTATCTGCGGGCATGCAGTGAACCATCATAGACATGTATCGGCAGACCATCATCGGTATCAGTGACCATCTGTGACCATGCGTACCGGCAATATTCGCTGGGATAATTACCAGATCCCCAGGAGGCTCCTTGAACTCCAGGATCGGCACCCTTTTTATCATATCCGCCGAGATAAACGGCGATATCGGCGTTATTTGAATTAAGATAACTTACCGGGAAGATTGTGTGAAAAGCATTCAAAGGATCTGTGGTAATCGATGGATTGTTTGAGAGCTGAGTCCTCTTCGTTGCATCGTAAATGACTACATTGAATAGTACTTGAATATCAGCGCGATCATACTGATACGATGCCATGGACATAATCTGGTTGGCAGAACTGACCCAGTTTGCTTCTTGTGTATAAAATGCATTATCTGTTGCAATGAGGATGTTCACCGTGGCATAACTCAATACAGATTTCATTGTTGCCGGATTTTTTACAATCGGCTGGGTACTCAGTGTTACCCCGGGGGGAAGTGGTGCCAGACCATGGTCAACCGGGTTTGCCTTTTCACTATTGATCACGTTTTTCGAGCTGTACACAATATGAAGCGGATGGGATGCTTTCTCTGTTGTAATGCGGTTCTCAACCGGGACAATAGTAATCGTTTCATTGTCAAGTTCCAGATACCCCTGCACTACTTTCCCGCCAAACGTAAACAGGGCAAGAGACTTATCCATCCCTTCGATTTTTCCAGAGTATGAATCAATCCCATCATCAATATTTTCAAAGTTCATCCGTTCGAGGATAAGGATATGCGGTTTCCCGTAAATCGTAATGGGAATCCGGTTCGTCCCTTTGCTGTTCAGCTGGACATTTTCAAACTGAATGATATCCAGATTCTTTATGGTTTTGGGGATATTCAGTTCAGCATATTGTTCCAGAGATTTCGTGGAACTGCTATTGCTTGCATCAATTCCAGAAGCGACAATCGTTGTTTTCCCCACAATAGTCACTGGGATAATTTGTTGTTGTTCATCCGCGGATATCTTTTTAAGATCTTCCGCTGCGCTCACAATCGGTACCATTACTATCGCTGCCACTAACAGTGCCAGCAGCACGGTGATCAATTTCAAACGTTGCATTCTTTTTCAACTCCTTTTGCATTCGCTACGCTCGAAGGCACAGGAAAATTTTCATATAATCAAAAGATAATCTTCTCATGCCTACGGGCGGGACTGGGTTCAACAGAGTTTCGTCGCTTGGTGAACCCGTCCTTTCACTTTTCCGGGACAAACTCCGGCTGCCCACAATAAGCGATCGATTAAAAAATATTTAGGCTATCTGTCCCAATAATCAAACTGGCAATATTTAGAGATCATGTGAAAGTTTTCTGATAGGACGAAATGAAAAATAAATTTACCGGTCGATGACTTGCAAGTAATTTTACCGGGGTGACAGAAACCTGCGCGGAAAAATGTTCCAAATCCCCGTCGAAAATCCAGTTCATCCACATCCCCCAAATCACGGTAACTTCAGTATTATTCGAAGCCGGCGCCACAGCGAAGGATCAAGATGTCATATGACCCAAAGAACAGAGAAAATATTGAACGCATTTATTTGCGGTACTTCCTTAGGATATCCTCCGTATCAGGGAAGAGTACATAATTCATCATCCTGCCGTCCCACCGGGACACGACCATCTCTTCTTCAAGGAGCGGCTGGAGATGCCAATAGACCGTGCTCCGGTCAATCTGAAGGCGCTCTGCAATTTCCTTGTTACTGATGCCGGGTGTGTTGAGGATAGTATCGAGAATCTCCCGCTTTGAAGGATTCATAATATAGCCATACATTTGTTTTCTTTCAAGGTGCGTCCCGCCATTGGTGAACAGGTAACTCAGTTTCCCGTTTTTTTTCCGGACAACCTCTCGTTCGATAAGAAGCAGGCAAAGATGATATCGGGCGGTCCCCCGGTTTATCTCGGTATTTTTCAAAAGGTCTGCCAGGGTACAACCGGGATTGTTCCCGATATATTCCAGCAAGGTAGTACGGTTTTTGTTTTGCAGAATGATCTTGACTTTGCCTAAAACAAGAGGACCTAATTTTATCGCACCAAATCCTGCCGCCAGCACACTGATAATCCAACCAATTTGTATCCAGAGAGGCAGATCCCAGAAGGATTCTGTACCATCAAAACCGCTGGTGTCAGCGGGTTCCGGCTGCGGAGTGTAAGGCTCAACGGTGTACCCGCCCGGCGCAGCATGGGCATGGCACGAGATTACCAGAAAAAAGAGAAGAAGAATCTGAATGTACTTCATCTAACCGTACATTGCAATTCAGATGGAATAACCTTGCGTTCCCGCGACACGTTCCCCGTACACTTCGGCTCGCCAGGTCCCCTGGGCAATACCGTTACTGTTGATGATGTTCAGGTTGATACGTCCATTATTGACGCCATCAAAACTGTCGTAATACGGACCGAATGTGTAACCATCCGGGGAATAAATTTTCAGCCGGAGCGAATTCGCGGGAACACCCCAGTTCAGGTCAACATTCAGTGAAGTGATGTAGGATGAAACGCTTTTCGGATGCCAGTTTGTCATGCCTTGGGTTATCGAGGCAGAGACGGATTTGATACTCATCGGGTACATGCCGGTAGTATTTACCGGTTCGACACTGTAACCGCCATTGCCGATCGCTGAATCCTGTTCACTTGCCGATACTATTGCAGATGATGCAATCAGCAGAAGCATCATCACAACAACTCCCAGTCTTTTCGACATGAAGAGGTGGATTTCGGGAAACATTGCTTATTTTTTCTGTCCCAATAATCAAACTGGCAGTTTGAGGATGCGGACAGAAATCATATATCCGCGAGAACTCAAAATCCGAAGCGAATACCTTAGTGGTATTCCGTGGTTCCACGAATATCCCAGTCACATCCATGTCGTGGAACCTCGTTGGAGTAATATCTGTAAATTCTTTTCATGTTCCATCATCCCGTCATTTCGTATCAGCCCGTAGGCAACCAAAACGCTCATCTCTTTTCTGATGATACGATACAACGAATCAGGACTGGTAATCGTGAAGTATGAGATCAAGTACAAACCCGCGTACTCGCTCCTTGTTGTGCAGCTGAGTGCGGGAGAATCCCTCACGGCCGAAGCGGGATCGATGACCTACATGCAGCCCACGCTTGAAGTGAAAACCCACCAGCGGGAGAAAGGCTTCTGGGGCACTCTTGGCATGACACTCGTGGGCGGGCAGTCATTTTTTATAAACGATTTTACCGCGACCGCAGGTTCCGGTGAAGCTGCATTCAGCTCGGCCCCGCTCGGCGATATCGAGATGCTCGATGTGAGACCGGAGAAGGGATTCATCATCCAGAAATCGGCGTATGTAGCCTCCCAACAGGGCGTCAGCCTTGACATCCAGTGGCAGGGCTTCACGAAAGGACTCTTTGGCCAGGGATTGTTCATGATCAAAGTCACCGGAGCCGGGCCACTCTTCATCAACACGTTTGGCGCCATTGACAAGCATACGCTTGTTGCCGGTGAAAAACTGATTGTTGATAACCATCATCTCGTGGCATTCAGCGACACCTGCCAGTACAAGGTGACCAAATTCGGGGGACTGAAAGAGACCATCCTTGGCGGCGAAGGATTCGTCACCGAGATCACCGGGCCGGGCGAGATATATCTCCAGACCAAAAATATCCGTGAACTGGCGGACTGGATCTGGACGATCATCGAGCCCCGGGTACAGTCACGGACACGGTAGTACACAAACGGGGAATTTTTTTCCCGAACCGTCGGGTACTGAGCGATAATCGGGAATAATGAAGGGGAACCCCCCTGCACCGGTTTACGGTTGCATCACATCGCAAGAACCAGCCGGGGCACTTCACGTGCCTGAACAGGCCACTTTTTAGTTGTTACCGGCAGGTGAAATTATTTTATCCCCGTAAGCGAACGAAGTCCGAAGGAATAGAACCGGAGTGTTCTCATGGTGCAATACCCGGCCCCTGGATTCGATGATGTGATAAATTGTATCCGTGGTAGTACGATTTACCGGCATCTCTTCGTACAGACCGATCTCAATGAAGCCCAGGTAATTTACACCGCTTTCACAAACCGGTCCATCCGGATAAAAGTAGGGAGTGAGTTCTGTGCTGGATGAGTGAAGAGTATCCGCCAGGTCAGAATAATCTCTTTTCGGAACCCCATAGACTGCATAAATGTCTCTCGCCAAAAGATAATCAAGATCCGCCGGGTTTATCGCAGGCATCCAGGTCACGATCAGATCTTTTTTTTCGGATAATTCCCGGGCCCGGTTTTGTTCTACCATGAAATATCCTGCAAGGATGATCAGAACAAGGACAAGAAAAATAATTACGAAAACCTGTTTTTTCCATGTGTTAAAAAAACCGGTGCCAATCATACCATCCCACCCATACGAAAGATGGGAGTTAATCCCAATAATACCTCGTATACCTCGTCCCGGGCAGGGTAGATCCTCTCATAATCATGAACCGGCCGGGTCTGCCACCCGACCGATGAAGAGGATCGTGCCGGTCTCCTTATCCTGGATCAGGAAGACAAACGGGTGATCGGCGCGGAAGACCGACGGACCTTCACCCGGGGCGGCTGAACCTGACCGCATGACCACCGCGGTTGCTGCCGCGGCCTCGGTTCCTTCCTCGTTCACATCGATGAACGCCTTGTGGATGACATCGCTGATGTACAGGTCGGTGGTCCCGTCCATGCCTGAGAAATCCGCTGCCCCGAACGTAAACGCCGTAGGCATTCCCATGGCGCTCAGGGTATCGGGCAGCCGGTACTCGGTCTCCATTTTGAATTTCGGGAGGTACAGCATCACGCGCTGTGCATGTGCAGCCTCCTGCAATGCTGACAGGTTACTTTCGTCAAGGACTGCTTCGGCGGTTTGTATGGCATTATCTTTTGGGAGGATCACTACCATTGACAGGGCATTTCCGGAATTATGAGTATAGGGCAACTCGATGTACTGGACATCGTCGGTTTCTGCGTAACGGTATTTTGCGTCTTCTCCGGTGTCCCGCATCATCCGGACGGTTACGGTCTTTCCGGACGCTGTCCGGAAATCGGCATCCTGTGTCTGGTTTGCATCAAACTGCCGGACCCAGGTTCCCTTGAAGTAAACCGCGTTCGTGATGACGAGCCGGGTTAAGGAGTCGATACTGCCTGAGGGCAGAAGATCGCGGATCTTGTTCTCGGTTTTCTCTTCAACCCAAGTGTTGATGGTTACGCGGGATTCCTCAGGTGCATGGATGAAATCGAGGTTGGTCACATTGGCGGAATACCAGGTTCTGGCAATGCCGGTAAATACCGGAAGGAAGGAATAGTTCCTTTCCGCCCAGAGCGCGTTTGCGGTCAGGAGGGTGTACCCGGTATCTGCGGTATTAATCCCCTCATTGATTGCGGCAAAACCCTCCCTGCGCACCGTATCATTTTCCGGGAAGTGGAAGACCGCATTGATCTCGTCAGCAGTTGTTCCCTTTGCCCCTTCCCCGGTGATGGCAAGGGCGGACGAGATGGAGAACGGGGAGTAAAAGATGTTCTGCCCGGCGCCTGCCGGGTTTTTGGCAAGCATTTCGTACAGGTCATAAGCAAACCGGTTGTTACCTGTTGACACGGACTGCGCTGCGGATGTATCCCCGGACGGATTTGTTGCAGGTGCCGGGGTGATTGCATTCGAATCTGTGGGGGAACCTGACGGTGAAGTATTCACCACAGGATTTTGCGCCGGGCCCGTGCAGCCTGATACCAGTATTGTCGCGATGACCAATACGATCACAATTGCAAGGCCGGCATGTTTTCGTTTCATAATCTCTGTTCATCAAAAAGTGACATATACATGGCGATGACTGCGGATTTTTTCGCAGTGATTGCCGGGCATCCGCAGTCTTAGTTGTACCGGCTATTGCAAACGGCATGCGATGATCGGTTTCCGGCTGCCGCCCTATGATGACAAGACCGGTTACTTCACATCAGTGTGGTATTGAAACGAAAATATGTTTATACAATTCGTGTGTTGAATGAAAAAATTCCCATCTGCCATTACTTCCGTAGTGACAGGAGATCTTCTGCCGCATCTCTCACATACTGGTGAGAATCATACACACCCTGGTTGTAAAATTCCGGTGCCAGTTTTTCTACAATAAAATCGAGAATCATGCCCGCACCCAGGTTGCCAATCTCTTCGTTCCGCTCCTTGGAAAAATAGTTCTGGATCTCTGCGATCATCTCGTCCCGCCGCTCTTTTTTGAGTTTGATCAGGTTTTCGTTTTTCATATCCACCATCTCTAAAAAGGTTCACCCTTCTAAAAAAATATACCGGGCATCCGTTCAGGATCCCGGCACCGTTCCGTTCACCGGCTTTTTTTTAAAATTCATAAGAGTCTCTTTTGAAACACGAAAAAAATTAAAATTGATCCCCGCTCGCAGGATTATATTTCAAAGGAACCGCGGTCTGGGCTGGTGCAATTGTTCCTGTTGGCTGGGGAGTTGCCTGAACCGTGGCTGTCATTGTGGGAAGCATGGTGGCCGGGTTGGAGAGGGCAGTTCCGGCACCGGTCTCAGTACTGGCCTGGCAGAGACCGTTGATGGATTTGCAGTAGGCTTTTGCCAGATTCTGTGCGCCCGGCTCAGGGGCCCACCGGTTGATATCCGTCTTCTTCCCGAGATATGTGTGTAGGTTAGTGCATCGCCAAACGACATGGACGGGTTGGACTTTATGAGATACCCGAGCACAATCCCACCGGTCCGGTCGGCACCGTGGTTGCAGTGGACATAGATCAGGCGCTTCTTGCCGGACGGATCCTTCTGTCCCATCATCACCGAGATGTTGTTGACGGTATCCGCATAACTGCAGAACCCGTCATCATTGGTCCAGAGCCGGGCCTGGATGCAGCTCTCGTCATTATTGGGGCAGCCGATCGTGTTCGACCAGATCAGGTTCCCGGTGCCGCCCCTGATCGTGGCCGGGTTAAGCGTGCTTCCCGTGCAGGTGCTGAACGAATTATCCCCGCCATACGCAGTTGTCTCGGTGGCAAAGAGGGCCTTGTTCGAATCGCCGGCATTGAGGAGGCTGATATCGATGAACTGGTAATCTGCGAGATTGAATGTCTGGAGATCTGCACGAAGTGCGGCCTTCTTGCTGTCCGTGAAATATTCCGGCGCCACATCCTTCTCATGCAGGATCATCGCATTCAGTTCATCGTAGGCAAACCGCCACTCATTGCTCGGCAGGCAGCCTTCCGTATTTACAGTCCCGCTCCGGAGGATGATGGGTTCGGGCCCGCGGACAAGAATATTGCCGGTCGCTTCCGAGTAATCGACAACGGTCGGGGCGGCGATCTGGTTCCGGTTCGCTTCCTGGAGATTGTAGATATTCTTGCAGCACGTGGCACCATCTGCAGTACAATCTGAGTGGGACGATACGATGTCGGCATCGTTTTCCGGGGCAGGGTCGGGAGGCTGGGTCGGGGCGAGCAGGGGAGCCGCATAGAGGATCCCTGTCACTGCAACAACCACAATCAGCACACCTATCAGGGCCCACTTCAGGGCAGGTTTCTTTAAGGGGATATCGCTTGTCAATTGAACACCTTAAGATCAGTAGTCCTGATGAACTGTTTGGAAGAGGGGATTATAAATGATCTGAAGATGGAAAAAAACGAACAAAATTTTCCAACGGAGTTACCGGTTCATGTACTGGACCTTTCCGAAAAACACGCCCATTCGGCACGACAAACCCGTGAAGATCGATCTCCGGATCACCACCTCCGCAGACACAATTGAACGCGGCAACGCCACTCTCTGTCTTGGCTGATTCACAAACGATATCGTGCAGGTCAATGCCATATGCCCGCAATATTTTTTTTACACGGGAAATGAAAAAACCGGTTTGGGTAATTATGTAGTCCCGGCTTAATCCCGCATTTCCCGCACCAGCCGGAAGTCCTCGCACTCCCGGCATTCGAATTCCAGAGTGGAGTGCCGGATCCGGTACTGTACGAGCCGGTGCTTGATCGTCTCCTTGATTAATTCGAGCCGGCGGGCATCGGTCTCGCAGGAATAGATGTGGGCGTCAAGCACGTTGATGTTCGAGCAGAGGCTCCAGAGATGGACATTGTGTACGCCGTCCACGCTCTCCACCGATTCGATGGTGCGGATCACCGCATCGGTATCCACATCCCGGGGCGCAAACTGGAGAAAGATCCGACCCGCCTCCCGCAGGAGCGGGATGGAGGAGGCCAGGATCAGGATCGCGATCAGCAGGCTGAGCAGGGGATCAATAATTGTCTGGCCGGTGAACGCGATCCAGACCGCAGCAACAATGACAGCAACAGACGAGAGCGTATCGCCAAGGATATGGAGGAATGCCCCTTTCACGTTGAGGTCCGTACTGCCGTGCAGCATCCGGATTGCCACAAGGTTCGCCCCAAGACCCACGATCGCCACAACCCCCATGAGCGTGCTGTCGATCACCCGGGGCGATGAGAACCGTGCCAGGGCTTCTGCAATGATGACAATGCTGATGGCAGCAAGGAAGATCCCGTTCACCAGTGCAGCCCCGATCTCCACGCGATGGTACCCGAAAGTCCGGGATGGTGTGGGCAGCCGTTCGGCAATGATCATGGCGGCAAGCGAGAGGAGCAGGGCCGAGATATCTTCGAGCATGTGCAGCGCATCGGACATGAGCGCAAGCGAACCCGAGAGAAGCCCCCCGGCAATCTCCGCAGCGAAGATGATGGCAGTGAGAACAATAACGATCTTCATGGGCCATTTGGACCGGTGTTTGAGTTCATGCTCATGATTGTACTCATGCCCGGCTTCATCGTGATCCAATGCATGGTTGTGCATTGGTAGGTAGTATTTTTTTAATAGTTAAAAAGCAGAAACGTTCCCGGAACAGTAGGTAGTATTCATGGAGGAACCTGACAACCACGATCTCTGCTTCTGCCCGCTCTTTGGCCTCCTGGATGTGGTGGCAAAGAAATGGGCGCTTCTCATCATTGCCCTGCTCGGCAATGAAGGCGAGAAGGGATTTAACGAGATCAAGAATGAACTCAGGTCTATCTCGCCCCGCCCGCTCTCCGAGACGCTGAAGAGTCTTGAGCGGATCGGTCTTGTGACAAAGAAGATCCTGCCTACCTCCCCGCCCACGACAAAATATTCGCTTACGCCGGATGGCTGGGAGCTCCGCGGGCACTTAATTCCGCTGCTGGTCTGGGTCTCGGAGCTGGGCGGTCACGAGATGGAGGGGTGCCCGATCCGGGCCGGGACACATCATCCCCACAACATGTCCTCCCCGGCTAAAAAAATACGGGAACGGAAGCCTAAGTGAGTGCCATGGACTCCCGGCAAAAAATACCGGCGCCGGAAATAACAAACAGAGCCCCGCGGACCTGGACATTTCCGTTTGCGATCCTCCCGCTCTCGTACGATAATGCCTCCGCTGCCGCCCGGCTCTATGCGGAGGTCTTCCTGCACGATGAACCAACCACCCGGCATCATGCTCCCGACCCGGCCAACTTCATTCCCCTTGCGGACTTTTTTGTGCGGACGCTGGTTGAAAAAGAACTCAGTTTTATTGCAGTGGATGACGAGACCGGAGAACTGGCAGGATTCATCTTTGCCATTGACCTGACTCATGATCCGGAGTCGGATGGTGAACCAATGGTCAGGCTCATTGGGAGTTTCCGGCATGCAATGGCCATGATCAATGAACTTGAAGACCGACACCTCAACCGGGCAGGGATTGTGCCGGGATCCGTCCTTCACATCTTCCAGATCGGAACAGCAGGGAACTACCGGGGGGCTGGGATTGCCCCGGCACTGATCCGGCACCTGCTGCATCATGCAAGAGTTCGGGGCTACCGGTCAGCGATTGCTGACTGCACCGGCCCGGTCTCAAAGAGCGTCTTTGAGCGCTGCGAATTTGTGGAACTCGGCCATTTCCCCTATGCAGATTTCCGGCGGGATGGCATGGCATTCTTCAGCGGGCTTCCCGGCGGGATATCCCTCTTACAAAAAGATCTCTGAATGGCGGGAGTGAATAATTCTGCCCCGTTATCGGATCGTTTTAAAAAAAGATCAGAAATGGGTATCCCCGGAGTCCGGGTTGTAGTGACCTGCGGGAACAGCGGTCTGGGCCGGTGCGGTTGTGATGGTCTGTTGCGGTAACACCAGGGGAGTTGGGGTTATTGTCGGAAGCGGTGTTGATACTGTGGTTGCCGCACCCGTACCTTCAACGGTCAGGCCGGAGATGTGAGCCGGGCATGTGCCCTCGATCTGCTGGCAGTAGGCGAGCGCAAGAGTCCGGGATGCGGCATTGGGCTGGTGTGCCCTGCCGGCAGGATCGCCCAGGTTCGTGGCAGCGGTCTCTGCATCCGCGTAACTCAGACCAACGGTTTTCATTAGGTATCCCATGGTCACGCCACCGGTCCGGTCATTGCCGAGCACACAGTGGAAGTAGATCAGCCGCTTCTTGCCGGACGGATCCTTTTCGTTCATCAGGAACTCGATCTGGCCGATCAGGTTTGCGTAACTGCAATAACCATCTGCATCCTTGGTGAGCCGGATCTGGCACTGGGCACCGGATGGATCGCTACCATCGCAGAATCCGGTTGTTGAGATGACCATGTTCCCGGGCTGCCCGTCAATCGTGCCCGGTACGAGCGTTGCGGAGCACTGGCTTACCGCCCCGCCAAAGTCCCGTTGCTCAATGGAGAGATACTTGCTGTCCACGTCCCCGTTATCCACGAGACTGATGACGATCAGCTGGTAATCGGAGATGTTAAAATTCTCAAGATCATTTTTCAGAACAGTCCCTTTTGCCGGCGCAAAATACGATGGGACAAAGGACTTCTCGGCAGCAATCATCTCATTGAGGTTGGCAAGGGCAAACGACCAGTCATCATGGTTTTTGCACCCGAGCGTCTGGGGGGGATTTCCGGCTCCCGTGCGGATCAGAAGCGGCATCGGGCCCCGCACGAGCAGGTTGCCGGTCGCCTCATTGATATCCACGACTGTGGGGGGAGCCATGGCATTCCGGTTCTCCTCCTGGAGATTGAAGCGGTTGTAACAGCAGGTGGTCCCGTCATTAGCATAATCATTGTTTGCGCAGTAGCCGGCACCTGCCGGGAACTCCATATCGTTCTCCGGGGCCCGTGGGATCATCTCCTGCCCGCCGGCCAGGATCCCGAGCAGGGCATAGGCGCCGCAGAGTAAACCGATAGCTATGATAATTAAAAGAGCGGCGAGTCCATAGGAGCCGATCCATGATGTGATTGTTGTTTTATCAGTCATTGAAAATCTCACCGGTTCCGGAGAATTATCACCGGATATACGGCGGAACCAGGTAAAAAGGTTCGGAATTTGGAAAAATAACCGGATTTTTTTCCCGGGGTATCATTTTTAATGGTACCGGGTAATTCTGGCCTGATTCGGGTTCAGTTGTGACCGGTGTGTAAAAAAAATAAAAGAACCCGATGATATCCCAAAAAAATTAACGGGAACACTGTCTCACACACTCATCCCGACAATGCATCAAGGATTCCCCGGGCCTGTGCGAGTCCCTCCGTGACATTGATGGATGTTCCTGCAAGAGAGATCTCCGGAAGAATGTTCGTGAACTCGCTTGACTTAAACTCCCGGCTCCGTTCAAACGGCAGTTCATAGGACGTGACTTTGATATCGAGGAATGCCGAGCCGTTGACTTTCAGCATGAGGGAGCCTTTTTGCACCAGCGATCCCGTGGCCTGCAATGCCGGAACCGTGTCGATCTTTACGGGGATAGTAAACGTGGTGTTGCCATTCTCTTTCACCACAATATTGGCCTGCTCCCCATGACCCAGGTAGTGTACGGTGTCGTCAGTATACGTGAGATCAAACACCACTTTATTGAGCGTTGCCCCGATCGGATTGGGATTGTGGATGGTTACCGTGGTATTCACAGTCATAGTCTTTAGCGAGACATCCGACAGGGCAATATCGTCAACCGTGATCGTGGGCTCTTTTAGGGGCGATTCAGTGCACCCGGCGCTGATTATAAAGAGGGCAAAAAGTAAAAAAACCCCATAAAGATACAGATTCATTGAAGAAATTCCGGCAGGAGACACGATAAAACCGCGGTCCGGCTGGCATAAAAAAATCGTACATGGTTCCGGGGATCAAAAAAGATTGCCGCATATGCTGTCCCTGATAAAAAAATATCATGGAATGCGGGAAGATTTCGTTAAAGACGATTGTGCTCCGGAATGATGACCCCCGGGGTTGGGGACTGCCCCCCGAGCCGGCGGACTGGATCCCAACGTCGATACCGGCGCCGCAGAGTGAATCCAATAGCAATGAAGATTAACAGAACGGCAAGACCCCGTGTCCCTACCCGGAATAGCATTGTTTTTTCATCGATAATGTTGTGCATCACGCTGGTTCCTGAAAAAAACCGGTTTACCATTAAATCCGTGAAGAAGATTCAAAATGGGGAAGAAATATCCAGATTATTTTCCGGAGTTTTTGCAGATTGCCATTCATCTGATAAAACTGCCTGCTGGCAGCAATCCGTAAGATCGTGACGGAACGAGTGAAGTTATCTTAATCTCCGGAACAGACCGGGATTCTGGTGCCGTCGCCACCAGTACCGGACGAGCAGAATGATTCCAGTAAGCACAACACATCCGGCGATCCCGTACATGATGCAATCTGTACCGGTCCCGGGTATTGGGAGGGCGGGTTCCCGGGTGAGGGGGGATGACGGGCTGGACAATGTTCCTGCGGGATTGATACGATCCACCGGGGACCCGGTGCCGGGCAGGGTACTGCCGGTTACCGGGAGAATTTCTGTAGGAGATGACATGATTGAAATATCTTCAGGAATTCCGACAATGGCATACAGGGAGAACCCAGTACTTTTCGCTGAATAATACACCAGGGAGTTTTTTATCGCACGTGATTCCCGCTGCAATGCCTGCCACCCGGTGCCAGTAAGGCGATAAAGGATTACCTGTTCCGGGTTGATGTGGTGCTCTGCAAGCCAGGATTCCGGGACCGTAAAACTGATTATGGCGCCGGTGATGGCGGTGTATCGCGCCGGCGTAAGATCGATATATTCATAGAGAATACCCGGAGGCGGGACAATGCCCGTTCCCGGCCCGGGTTCAACCAGACCGGTGACAATGAGATCCCCAAGACCGGTGCCGGTGGCGGTTACCCGGGAGATCGCCGAATTTCCCCCAACATTCACCGTGACCGTGGATGTCCGGGCCACGGGTGCCGGACCCGGTGCTGCGGAATCGCTTCCGGTGCCGGCCTGCGAGATAGTGGGATCGGGTGACGGTAGCGCAGTGATATACCTGGTCCGGGTCATCGTATCGGACCCCTCGCTGTTGGTGGCGGTCATCGACACGGTATACGTGCCGGGGATGCGATACGTGAAAACGGGATTGGCAAGGCTGGATGTGTTCCCGTCCCCGAAGGTCCATGCGTGCACTGCCGGGGATTCTGTGGACTGGTCCGTGAATGTAACCGTGAGGGGGATCGTGCCGGCAACCGGGTTTCCGGAGAATATCGCAGTCGGGGGGATCCGTGAAGCCCAGGTATCGTTCTTATACGGGAGCGCACCATCGAATCCCCCTAAAATCCACATCTTCGATCCATACACAACGGATGTGTGCCCTTCACGGCTTGGTGCCGGAAATGTTCCGGTTGCCTCGGTCCAGGCAATGCCGTCCGTTGAATACCAGACATCGTTTAATGGTGCACCTCCCGAAAGGCCGCCAATTACCCACATGCGGTTGTCATACACGAGCGAGGTGTGATAAGCCCGGGCGGAAAATGCTGCTGCTGCAGTGGCCTGCGTCCAGGTGATGCCGTCCGTTGAATACCAGACATCGTGCAGGTATCCCCCACCGGTATCCCCTCCGATCACCCAGAGTTTGTTATTGAAGACAAGGGCAGAATGGCCGGATCGGGCAGAAAACTCTGCTGCTGAAGTAGCAACCTGCCAGTCCATACCATCTGTTGAATTCCAGACATCGTTGACCGGGCCGCCGCCATTGCTGCCGCCAATCACCCACATCCGGTTCCCAAAGACTGCGGACGCATGTGAATTCCGTGGGGGGAACTCAGCGCTTGCATCGGCTACATGCCAGAAGATACCGTCTGTTGAATTCCAGACATCGTTCAGGAATCCCGTGCCGTCATTCCCGCCTATCACCCACAGGTGGTTGTTGAACGAGAGTGATGTATGCCAGAACCGGCCGGGGAATGCCGGGGATGCGTTTGCTACGTACCATCGCGTTCCATCTGATGAATACCAGGTATCGTTCAGGAATCCCGTGCCGTCATTCCCGCCTATCACCCAGATTGAATCGCCAAATACGGCGGAGGAATGCTGGTACCGCCCGGGGAATTCTGCGGAGGTATTGATTTCGGTCCAGTTGTTGCCGAGAGCCGACACGGTTGGAACCAGCATGAGAAGGAGGAGAATACAGGAACCGATACGTATGACGAATGCGGAAATTTTTCTCTCACCTGGCCAAAAGGGCTTGGTATCCCTGTATTTATCACGAAGTAAGCTGGTATTCACCGATTAACATTGCGATCTGCGCCCGGGGTCCCGGCAAATAAAATCCGCATGCCATCGTATTTTTTACCACTCGGTATCACCCTGTCGGCCACCGGTTCATATCCTCTGTCCTTACCATGTTTGTGTGACGCTTCTTGAGAGTCTCTTCCTGCTGGCCAGGCTCTGTTGTGGCCGAGCGATCATGTGTCTTGTCTTTCGCATAAGTGTTGCCCTTTGAAGACCGAGCACCCCCGCACGATCCGGAACGATTCAGTAAACAGCTCGTGGTCGATCCTCAAGGGAACGATCTCATAACCGATGGCACCACTCCTGTCGGAGTTCCCGTATTCCATGGCCGATGCCCGGTTCATCAGCAGCCCGATCGACTTCGTGGTCTTTGACGGATACACGGAGGCAAAAAACAATGGTGACTCGGAGATCTGCGTGGTCCTCATGGAGATTAAAATGGGTCCGGGCGACTAACTCGCATGGAATCCCTGATCAAAAATGCCGTGGAAGATGTGAAGGTCTCGTAAAAGATCTTCGTGCTCCGGGATGATGAGACCGGGGAGCCGATGAAGTCAGAGAACCTTCCGTTCAGGAGAAGTGATCCGCTAGTTAAAATAATCTAGGTACAGGTTTTCATACAGCTGGTGAACTGTGCCTGGCACCGGGTATAACAGGACTGCGCTTTGCAGATCTCCGTGCACCGGTTGAGATCTGCGGGACACTGGGTGCAGGCATACTGATCCTGCACAACCGGGTGGAGAGGTCGGGACGGGAGTTCCACAGTCACATAAGAGAGTCCTGCAACGATACTTCCGAAAACTGCAAGGAGGAAGATGGCGATGATGAGCCAGCGAAGTGAATTATCCGTACCTGATGAGGGGTTCATTCTCTGGTTCCTGCCGGCATGCCGGCTGCTGATGTAGAGTGGGATGATCGGACGGATAAAAGAAAGCCAAAAAACAAAAAACATGCGGGAGACCCTTTCCAGTCCGGATTTTTTAAGGATATGATATCCGGCAAAATGGAGTAGGGGGCCGTCAATGACAACCTTGATCGAACGAAACCGTTAATGCGTTCCCTGCTCAAACACCGGCTATGCCGGATGCACAAGAACCGGATGGACCGGACGCGGAGGGGAAGACAGATACCGGGGGACCCAAGGGATTCATGATCCCGGTCGTAATCCTCATCTTTGGCATTCTCATTGTCATGGTCGTCTTCATGAACCTGACGGGGCAGAGTGCCACAGCGTCGGGTGCCATCACGGAGACCCCGTGGCAGCTCGTATCAATGACCGATTATTATGGGAATACAACACCGGTCCTGAACGGAACCGTGCTCACCGCACAGTTCATGCTGGACGGGAGACTGACCGGCTCGGGCGGTTGTAACGGGTACTCCGGGCGGTACCTGGTGAAAGAGACGAAGATGGTGATCTCCCGCGTGGATCACACCTCGCTGGCATGCTGGGATTCTGATGCGAACCTGCAGGAGAGCCAGTACTTCGGGGATCTGGAAGATGCCGCCGGACTCCGGGTGCATGAGCGGTCCCTGATGCTTTACGACAATGAGGGAAAACTGCGGCTGACGTTCGGGCCGGCACCTTCAGCGCTGTAATTTTTTAAGATCTTTTTTGAATAGACACAAGGCCTCTATGCGTTTTCTCCTGACAGATGCCATGCATACGAAAAAAAATAACATGTGCGAAGTCGTACAATTCTGCCCATGAAAAAAACCAGCAGCATCTTTATAATTCTGGCAATCCTCTCCCTGCTGCTCGTTACTGCCGGCTGCACACAGGCACCGCCAGTAACCCCCACCACTACCGGATCACCGGATTCTTCAATGATCACACCATCACCGGCCACGGCCGCCGCATCCAATGAGACCATGGTCGCCTTTGTCAAAGAAGCCGTTGCCTATGCAAAGACCCATGATAAAAATGCAACGCTCAGAGAATTCTCTGACAAAAACGGATCGTTTGTCCGTGGGCCGCTCTACATCTATGCCTATGACTTTGATGGCATCACTATTGCCCACCCGTTCAACCCGGAGAAGATTGGCACGAGTCGTCTCAATGAACCGGATGCACTCGGGACACTCTTTATCAAAAATCTCCGTGATGCAGCACGCAATGGATCGGGATTTGTGGAGTTCTCGTACATCAACCCGGCCCACAACTCAACGGTTGAGAATAAACTCGGGTACGTGGAGAAGGTCAATGATGACTGGTGGCTCGGCTCCGGGATCTATTTTGGCCCGGTAGCCACCCCCGCGAAAAAAGCCCCGGCAACCTCCGCGGAGCTCAAGGAGTACGTGGACAATGCTGCTGCTTACGCAACAACGAATGGGAACGTGGCGGCCCTTGCGGCATTCAATAACCGGACCGGCGCGTTTGTTGTGGGGGATGTATACGTGTACGCGCTCGATTATAACGGAACTGCACTCGCCCTGCCGTTCCAGCCGGAACAGGTCGGTACCAGTTTCTTAACCCGGACCGATTCAGCGGGGAAACCCTACACGGCAACCGAGATCCAGCTCGCCCGCGAAGGTGGCGGCTATATTCTCTACCATTACCCGGAACCGACCGACAATACCTCTTCAAATCTCAAAATAAGTTATGTCCGGCCCGTTGACGATACCTGCTGGATTGGCGCCGGGATCTATACAAATGAAGACCGGCTTATCGATACCGGACTTCAGGCATTTGTCAATGAAGCAAAGACCTATGCCAAAACAAACGGGAGAGACCGGGCGGTCGCCGAGTTCAACAACCTCAGCGGTTCATTCATCAGAAACGATCTCTACATCTTTGCCTATGACAACAACGGCACTGTCCTTGCATGGCCCTACCGTCCCGACCAGATTGGCATAAACCGGATCAATGCTACCGATCCCGCGGGCACCGGTCATGTGAAGGCATTCATCGATACCGCAAAGAATGGCGGTGGCATGGTGGATTATTACTCGGTGAACCCGGCAACCAATACCACCCAGCTCAAGATCAGTTACGTCACGGATGTTGACGGCACCTGGATGCTCGGGTCCGGGCGGTACCTGGAGCCAGGCCCGGTAATCTTAAGTCCGTAACTATTTTTTTTATCACAGCCGTTTCCAAACCATATCCCGGTCTGTTCTTACGTTAGTCCGACACGATCCCCAATATTCTCCCCTTATCAGGCACGACCAGGTGATTATTATCAACAGGACGGAACTACGGCTTCTCATTCCCGGTATGATCCTTGACCGTGCAAACGCTGCTTTTTGGGATTATTCCGGTATTGCCGCACTGCCCACAGTTCCACATGAAAAAAAACTGTTTTACAATAGCACCGATCATCATCTCATTGTTGTAATTCATACTCGGATGAAAAAGGGCAATTGGTTAAAAATTATTGATCACAGCAGTAGCAGGTCGTGTTTGCAAGAAGCTTGGAGTTCTTGATCCACTTGCAGGTACCGAGCCGGTCCCAGTAGTTAATGGTAACAGACCCCTTGGTGATCTTGCCCAGGTCCACCATATGATTCAGGTCCGTGATGATCATCCAGTTGTAATCGATCTTGCCATAACCTTTCGTCCCGTTCCCGACCGGGTAGATCCCCGGGTCTTCCTCGGTTTTCAGGTTCGCGGGAGTATTTCCGATGAACCCTTTATTGAGCACATCGACGTAGACATAGTCCCGGTGGCCATCGGAGAATACTTTGATGTTGGAGTCCGGAACCTCCTCGTGCACCCGGATACCAACCTCTTCAAGGCCCACATCCTCAAAGACCAGGAGTGAGACATCGTATCCTTCACGGGCGAGCAGGTTGGTAAGGAGCAGGCTCTTCTCATCCGAGTCGCCCGCCTTGTCATAGATCACCTCAATGGGGTATTTCCGGTCCGGGGATCCATTCTCGACATTGGGAATCTGCTGGACAAATGCCACGATCAGCTCCAGGTACTGGTCGTCATCGAGGTACCCCCCATTCTGGTACCGGGCATTGCGGAGCTGGGAGAGGACTGCGCCATAGAGTTTCTCCATGGCCGGATCGGATTCGAATGTGGCGATATAATCCCGGATCTTTGCCGGATCCGCTCCGTTTGCCGGCAGATCAACGGTTGTCTTCTGGGCACCGTAATAGACCGACATATTCACCGGTACCCGGATCGTATATTCATGGGCGTACCCGCCCGGTGCATAATTGAACGTGAAGGTGCGGTGTCCAACACGGCTCAGGTCGCCATACGGGACAATGAACTTTGATCGATCTGATGCAGGGGCAGTACTGGCAGGCTCCGCCGGGCTTGTTGTTGCAGCAGCTCCCGGGAGATTATCATCGGCACCCAAAGTTGCTGTTGGGGATATCACCTGGGTCTGGGCACCCGGTAGCGCGGGTACATTAATCGTGACCTGAATACAGCCGGAACATACAATGATAATTGCAAGCAGGAAAAGTGCAGAGATCCCGGTTAATTTCATGAGGATATTACGTTTATTTCCATATCCTATTAGAGTGTTGGCTTTTTTATAAAACCAAAATCGATACTTGTAAAACCATCCGCGATAAAAAATTTCATACAAGAGGATAGTATGAGATATTTTACCGTTTTTCTCCTTGCCACCCTGCTGATGCTGGCTGTTCCGGCCAGCGCAACCGACCACGCAATCCAGTTCCAGAACCACTGCTCGTACGATGTCTCGGTCGTGATCGTTGGTGGCCAGCAGTATGTCAATCCCAGTGACAACAAGGTCTACGGCGCATGCCAGTGCCTCCCGGATACTACCTGTACCCCCACCACCAGCTGCTCCGCTGTCGCGTGCGGTGCGGGAAACAAGAATACCTGCAGCCAGGGAACTGCACTTGTCGACAACGGGGGATTTTTGCTTGCCGCTAACACCGGCACGCATACCAGTACCATGGAGCAGTCCTGGCAGGGAACCTTCTGGCCCCGGTCCGGTTCCGGCTGTACGCTGGATGAATCGGGGAACTACAAATGCGACCTGGAACTCCAGAACTGCCGGGCATACAATGACGGGCAGCCGAAACTCGAGTGCGGCGGTCATGGCATTGCACTTGCCACCAAGGGTGAGATCAACTTTGATGAGGGAGAGCACGACACCTACGATGTCAGTGCCGTGGATGGTTTCAACATTCCAATGACCATAGAACTTGTCCCCGGCACCTATGATGCATCAGGCATCCAGCCTCCGCAGTATGCCTGCACAAAAGCCGGTAACGATCACGATCTCATCGGGGAGTTCCCGACAAGCCTGAGTGCAGACAAACTTGAGATGAAGAACGCAAACGGTACCCCGATTGCCATCCGGAGTGCCTGCGCCTATGCCTCTGCTCTCAACCTCCAGAAAAATAATGGCATGGATATCCTCGATGCTCTCACCAATATGACCTGCTGTATCAATCCGTGGGGATCGGCCCAGGATTACCAGACACACGGGAATATGAAATGCGACCCGGACAACTGGCCCCAGGATATCAATACAGCCCGGTTCTTCAAGCACTACTTCCCCCTGGGATACAGTTACGCCTACGATGACAGCACCTCCACGTACGTCTGTAAGAACAAGGACGCAGATACCCTGACCAAGTATATCGTCACGTTCTGCCCGGCAAATGAGGGGGAACGCACAAACCTCCCGGGCACAACGGAACATGTCCATGTATCAGAAGTAGGCGATCCCAGGCTCGTGACACCGGAACCGACTCCGGAGCCGGTTGGTACGGTTGCCCCGACCCAGACCCCGGTCCAGCGTTATAATCCGGCTGGTGACGAGTCCGGACATTTCTGAATCCCTTTTTTATGGTAATCTGTTGTGCAGGATACGGAGTAATCCGTAGCTTCCCGTCAATCATGTGATGGCAACGAAGTGGTTCCCGCGTTCCCGGGTACATAACAAGGTCACGATCAAAAAAGATCGAGAAGTTTAGCGTTCCGTTACGGCGTGCCCGGGTCTCCCGGATAGCGGTATGCCTCACGGGGGATCTCCATCTCGAACCGTGCGCCGTGCCCCGGCTCCCCGGTCTCCGTGATGCTGATTCCGGTGATCGAGAGGATCTCCCGAACCAGGAAGAGACCAAGGCCGGTATGTTTGCCAAATCCTTTGGTAAAGAGATGCGTTTTGTCTTCAGGAGATATTCCGGTACCGTCATCTTCCATGACAATGATCAACCGGTCACCGGTTTTTTTGGCAACGATCCTGATCGTGGTCAGGTGCTCTCCCCCGTACCGCAGGGAATTATCAAGGAGATTATAAAAGACCCGTTCCAGCAGGGGATCGCCAAAGACCTCGATCTGATCGAGCTCGATCGTTACGGTGATATCCTGCAGGGGAAGCTCGCTCACCGCTTTTTTTGAAATCAGGGTGAGATTGTGCCAGAGCGGTGCGTCCGTGCCCATCTGCTCGTAATCCTGGGTGAAGGTGATCTGTTCGGCAATCACACCGGATATCTTCTGCATCTTTTCGAGATATCCCGATACCGTAGGATCGGTGACCTGCTTTGCAGACAGGATAATATAGGATCGTAATGCGGTCAGCTGGTTAACGATATCGTGGCGGGTGATGCTTGAGAGGAGAACCAGTTTTCGGTGGGCTAATGCCAGGGCATCTGAAGCCTGCTGCAACCGGGTGATATCCCGGCCCACGGACTGGTATTCGGTCACGTTACCGTCCGCATCGAAGATGGCCCGGTCGCTCCAGAGCACCCAGCGTATACGGCCATCCGGCAGGGTCATCTGCGTGGTATCTGAGATGACCGGTGTCTCGCGGGTCAGGGAACCGAGAGACTTATGGACATGCACATTCTGTTCCGGAAGCAGGACCGGGTGGAAGGGTTTTCCAAGAATATCCTCACGGGTCATGCCAAAGAAACGGCAGTATGCTTCGTTGACAAAGACGTGCGTGCCGTCCGGTCGGAACCTGCTGATCAGTTCCGTCTGGTCTTCCACCACGTTCCGGTACCGCTGTTCGCTCAGCTGCAGGGCACGCTCGCGCAGCTGCAGTTCATGGAAGAGCAGATCGAAGGGCCGGGTAATACCAATGACAACGATCGCCAGGTAGATGAAATAGACAGAGATAAACCGCAGGATAAAACCCAGGGTGTTGGTGAACTCAAAACCCGTCCGGGACAAAACAAAGGCGAGTTCCCCAAGGACAAGCATAACCTGGGAGATGACAAGATAGTTCCAGACCTCCGGGTCCAGGTGTTCGCGCCGGCGGACAAGGATGAAGAGGCCGATGATCAAAATGAATGTGATGATACCTTCGCTTGCGATCTTGAATGGCGTGAATTCCCCGAATATCGTGTCGCAGGCAGGAAAGGTCCTGGCGATAAAGATAGTGTACAGGAACAGGCCGGTGAGAATGGTATAAGGAAGCGCAAGAACAAGGGTGTCATGCCGTCCCTCTTTTGTGAGCGTGCGCCCGATCAGGATGAACGCGACCAGCAGAGTGAGGCACTGGAGATACCGTGCAGCTATCCAGATCTGGATGGCGTCATCAAAGGTAATGCCCTGAAATGTTGCCGAATTGACAAGCGAGAATGTGAACAGCGCGTCAATGATGGCAGTGAAGAATACGGAGAGCCCGATTGCCACAAGAAAAATATCCCGGACATTCCACCGGGCATTCCATACAAGCGAAACAATGGAGATCGCAACGGCAAGACCCGCCAGTTCGAGGATGATGATCAAAAACTGGAAATTCTGCTGGCTGACAAGAATAAAAAAAGCCAGAGCAATAATGACGATGACGAGCCCGGCAAGGATCGGCCAGAGGAGTTTTTTTTGGTTGGTCATATGCATGGGGGGATTCATGGCGTTTCACCACAGTCTCAGGAATCAGATCAAGCAGCAGGTTCCTTCATGTACCGGATACAATCAATTCCATTATCCAGTCACTGGGTAATGCCGGATAATAAAATGAGAGGATGGTTACGGTAAAATATTGAATACGCGGTACATTCCGTCAATTATATGAGGTCACGGGGAGATCCAACCGGATAACCGTTTTTTAAGATCGGTCAAAATGGACACCTGGATCCACGGCCGGAAATATCAAAAAAATTATGAGAAGATGGAAAAGTCGTTCTTGGTTGCAATGACTTCAATGATCGGCTTGAGGGTTGCTTCAGAGACACCGAATTTGTCCATGTACATCTGGAGAACCTTCTTCTCTTCCGCGGCAAGGATACCATCGGCCATGGCGATGTCGCAGAGAATTGCCAGGGTTGCGAGTTTCTGCTTCTCATCAAGGACTGCTGCCACCATATCGATGACCGCGGGGAACCCGTTGGCCTTCATGACCTGCATGGCCGTGTCAATGGATTTTTTGTCGCCACGGACGATCTTTGCAAGATCGTTGATCTCCGCCTCATCAATAACGCCATCCGCGGCAATAACGGTGATTGCAGAGAGCACCAGGGCTGATTTGGGCGTAAGCGTTGCAGTCTTTCCGGTTAATTTGTCAAAAATTCCCATAATTGTTCACCATACCAGATTTCTTTAGTATGTAATCCGGTATGCTTCATCACCCTTTCGGTTACCGGAAACGTACAAAAAAATTCCCGGGCCGGGGTCACAATGTGCTCTCCATGTCCCTACAAACATGGATTATGTTGATTTATTTCCAGTATCTGCAAGCCGTTTCCTTAAGGTAATAAGCAGTATCAGGAGAAATATTGGGTAAAGCAGGTCAAGATACATCACAGCACCGGCATTGTTGGGTGCCGTGTTGCCATCGACCACCAGCGCCCAGACATGCCCAAGACCCGCACCAATGCTGAAGATCCCTGCACCGGCAACCATGGCAGTCCAGAATTCTCCCCGGAATTTTAAGCAGAGCAGGCCGACAATACCCATGGCCGCATCCCACATCCCGACCTCACGCTGGAACGGGCTGCCGGTTGCCCAGCCGATGGACTCTGCAACCTTGTCGGGAACGAGAAGGTGCCCAAGTCCCCCATACAAAAGAGAGAGCCCCCACCCGACTGCAAGCTGCCACATCAGGAACGTTTCCAGTGCCGCAACACCGGTGTATTTCCGTGCATAGATATGGATCGCAGCAATGATTGCCCCGAGCAGGGGAAAGAAAATCGGCCAGAGAATTTCCATAATTTCCATAACAGTCTGTTGAGAGGGCATTGGCTAAAAGCCTGTATGACTGATAAAAAGAGCGGATACCCTCACAGGGTTTAACAGTATGCCCGGGATTTTACAACCCTGGGCAGGAAAATGTATAGTTTAAAATAATTAGAACCGGGGTTTCCGGTGCTTGGGGAGGCAGTCGCGGCAGTAGACCGGGCGGCCTTCGGTCGGCTTGAACGGAACTTCACATTCCT
>Ga0265297_10003725_pt1 | contig 26835 bp, 29 predicted proteins | sample Munlanlwell13791_FD_192502 | JGI IMG/M metagenome (GOLD analysis project Ga0265297, IMG submission 192502) | Leachate microbial communities from a municipal landfill in Southern Ontario, Canada - Leachate well 137-91 | ecosystem: Engineered > Solid waste > Landfill > Unclassified | place...
GTCGCCGCCGGTCAATGCCACTGTCCTGAGGTTCATTTTTTTTGCCTGCTTAAATGCCAGAGCAACATTCTTGGCTTTACCGCTGGTAGAAATCCCCACAACAATATCATTTTTCTGGCAAAGGGCTTCAATTTGACGGGAAAATATTACTTCATAACCGTAATCATTTGCCAGAGAAGTCAAAACCGAGGTATTTACAGTCAAGGAAATAGCTGCCAGCGCTGAACGGTCTCTTTTAAACCTGCCGATCAGCTCAGCCGCGATATGCTGTGCATCCGCCGCAGAACCGCCGTTGCCGAATAAAACCACTTTGCCGCCTTTTTTCAGAGACTCAATAAAAAGGTCGGCGATGTTTTTAATCTCGCTGATATTAGTGCGCAGTATTTCTTCTTTAACCTGAATGCTTTCCAGAAGTATATCCTGAATTCTGTCTCTCATTTTTCTGCCTTCCTTAATTTAGCCGAAGAATACCTTAGCAACATTCTCATAAAGATCAAGGTCAACTGTCTTCAGCGCTTTAACTGCTTCTTCCAGGGGCACGTCGATAATTTTAATCCCTGAAAGCGCGACCATCCTGCCGAATTTTTTATTTTTAATTAACTCTACTGCCTTAACGCCAAAGCGGGTACCTAAAACGCGGTCAAAAGCCGTAGGAGACCCCCCTCTCTGAATATGTCCGAATACGCTCACGCGTGTTTCAAAACCGGTTTTAGCTTCAATTTGCTGAGCCAATTCTTCGCCGATACCGCCTAAACGCACATGGCCAAAAGAATCGAGCTTCTGTTCCTGCAGAATCATCCCGCTTTCTTTAAACTTCGCGCCTTCAGCGACTACAACTATGCTGAAATTCTTGCCGCGGTTATGCCTTTTTTTCAATATCGCACAAACCTCTTCAATATCAATAGGGACTTCAGGAATTAAAATTACATCTGCGCCTCCGGCAATCCCTGCCTCAAGAGCAATCCATCCTGCGTGCCTGCCCATTACTTCTGCCACGAGTATACGATGATGGCTCTCCGCAGTAGTATGCAGCCGGTCAATACATTCCGTAGCAACATTAATTGCCGTATCAAAACCAAAGGTATAATCCGTAGCAGACAAATCATTGTCAATTGTTTTGGGCACGCCAACAACATTAGATAAACCGTCTTTGTGTAATTTAGAGGCAACTCCCAGGGTGTCTTCTCCGCCAACCGCAACTAAAGCATAAAGCCCGAGTTTTTTAAAATTATCTTTTACTTTCTGAACATCGCCTTCTTTTTTGTAGGGGTTGGTCCTGCTGGTGCCCAAAATCGTGCCGCCTCTAGGCAATATTCCGGAAACGCTATCTATTGTCAACGGCATGGTATTAGTTTCTACCAGGCCTTTCCAGCCATCTTTAATTCCAATAATTTCATAACCTTCCAGCAAACCTTTTCTTACCACTGCTCTGATTACGGGATTCAACCCCGGGCAATCTCCACCGCCTGTAAGTATTCCAATCTTTTCCATTTAAACCATTTCCTCCTTTATTAAATTCTTCCGTAACCGCCAAAGGGTATTGTCGGTTCCTGCCTGTCTATATCTTTTTTCTTTCTATCCTCTGTTGAAATAATCTTGGCGATATGAATTTTAATCACAATCTGTTCTTCCAATCCAAGAACTTCCTGAATCTTAGAACGCGTAATATCCTGCAGCCGGTTAGTCAGTTCGGGGATATTGGCTTCAGACCTTAGCACTACCCGCAAATCCACGATAATACCTTTTTTGGTAGCAATTACATCCGGCCTAAGCTCCCTGATTTCCGGCAAAATCCCGGTCAGGCGCTTAATCAAATCTTCAATCGCCGATAAGGCAACCGTAACCTCGCCTGAAGCAGTATTAAAAGCCACGGTTTTTTCGCGCTGGAACCTGCCTAAAATCAGCTGGGCAAAAGAAAAACTGATTAAAATCAGCAGCGCACCGGAAAGCCCGAAGATTATCCGTGAATTAACACTCTGCTGTAAATACAGCAAAGCCTCATTGATATCCTGTAACGCCAGCAGGTTTAAGGAAAACGCGATCATCATCATACCCACTAAAATTAAAACAATTGCATAAAATAATATACCTAAAACATTGAATATACGCATTACTTACCCCCTCTCTATTCCCTGCACACTGATATTAATATCTTTGACCGAAAGACTAGTCATTCTTTCTAAAGACGCCCTGACTTTTTCCTGCACTTTGTTTGCCACTTCAGGAATATTAAATTCGTATTTTATCACGATCGGTATATCCAGCCGCACTTCCTCGTTGCGGTCAATTTCTACCTTGATTGCCGGGAATACCTTTTTACCGATCGCGTCCAGGATGTTATTTTTGAAATCACCGCCCACGCGCTTCACGCCTTCAATTTCCAAAGCAGCAAGCGAAGCAATGGAAGCAATCACATTTTTATGAATTTTAATTACCCCGAAATCGGTGCGTGACTCTTCAGTATGCATTATTCTGCCTCCGGCTTTTCTTCTTTAAGCATTTTATCCTGGACAAAATGCGTGGATACATCGCCTTTTAAAAACAGCGGGTTATCCAACAATGCCTGGTGGAAATTTACAGTAGTTTTGATCGGGCCGACAATAAATTCATTCAGCGCCCTTTTCATCGTCTTAATCGCCTCATCACGGTTCGCGCCGTAAGTAATTACTTTAGCGACCAGTGAATCATAGTAAGGCGAAATCTGATATCCCGGATAAATATGCGTGTCTACGCGCACATTCGGCCCGCCGGGAAGGTTAAGCATCTCAATTTTTCCCGGCGAAGGCATAAAATTATTTTCATAATCCTCGGCATTAATCCGGCATTCCATAGCCACGCCCTTAAAATGTATATCTTCCTGCTGCAGGCGCAGTTTTTCTCCGGCAGCAGCGCGAATCTGCTCTTTAATTAAATCAATCCCGGTGACCATTTCAGACACCGGATGCTCCACCTGAATGCGCGTATTCATTTCCATAAAATAAAAATTATTCTGGCTGTCCAGGAGGAATTCCATTGTCCCCACACTGCAGTAATTCACAGATTTTGCCGCTTTCACCGCCAAATCACCTAAACGCTTGCGCAGCTTACTATCTACAACCGGCGAAGGAGATTCCTCAAGCAATTTCTGATGCCTCCTCTGAATACTGCAATCCCTTTCTCCTAAGTGGACAACATGGCCGTGTTTATCAGCTAAAAGTTGAATCTCAATATGACGGGGTTTTTCAATATATTTTTCTATATAAACGCTGGGATTACCGAAGTTGGCTTCTGCTTCCTGCCGGGCAGTCATCAGGCTTGAGACAAGGCGGATATCATTATGGCAGATACGCATGCCTTTTCCTCCGCCGCCGGCAGCAGCCTTAATAATCACCGGATAACCTATTCTTTTAGCAACTTTAATTGCTTCTTCTTTATTTTGTACTGCAGCAGCACTTCCCGGGACAATCGGCAGGCCTGCTTTCTGGGCAGCAATACGCGCCGCGGTCTTATCCCCCATCAGGCGGATATTTTCCGCGCTCGGGCCGATAAAAGCAATCTGGCAGGATTCGCAAATTTCCGCGAAATGGGGGTTTTCCGCTAAAAATCCGTAACCCGGATGAATTGCTTCAACGTCGGTAATTTCTGCAGCACTTATAATGGCGGGGATACTGAGGTAACTGGAACTGCTCTGCGCTGCGCCGATACAAATCGCTTCATCGGCAAAACGCACATGCAAAGACTCCCTGTCTGCCTGAGAGTAAACTGCGACAGTACGGATACCCATTTCACGGCAGGCACGGATTATACGAAGGGCGATTTCGCCCCGGTTAGCAATCAGAATTTTAGAAAACATTTAGCTTAGAGTGGTTCTATGAGAAATAACGGCTGGCCAAATTCCACCGGCTCGGCATTCTCTACAACAACTTCTACGACCTTGCCCTTAATTTCGGATTTAATCTCATTCATTAACTTCATTGCTTCAATGATGCAGATAACCTGCCCCGGCTCAATAACCTGGCCTACCTCTATATAAGGAGGCGCTTCCGGAGAAGGCGCGCGGTAAAAAGTCCCGACCATCGGCGCCTTGATTTCAACAGAATTTGATACCGGCTTTTCAGCAGCCAAAGGCGCTTCTTTAAGCTTCGGCTCGGCAGAAATCCTCTGCCTTTCCATGATAATCGGGCCGCTGATATGCTCTGCTGAAGAAGACATTTTTTTCAGCTTGATACGCATACCGTCTTTTTCAATTTCCAATTCCACAAGCCCGTTTTCTTCCATCAGGCTTAACATTTCTTTAATTTCTTTAATGTTCATTCAGGCCTCTCCTCTTTTTAAGCGACCCTTTCCACATAACTGGCGCTGCGCGTATCCACTTTGATTTTGTCTCCGGGATTGACAAAAAGCGGAACCTGAATAGTGGCTCCTGTTTCAATCTCCGCGGGCTTTGTGCCGCTTTTGGCAGTATCGCCTTTGACACCCGGTTCTGTATGAGTAATCTCAACCTCAATAAAATTCGGCAGGCTGATGTTTAAAAAATCGCCTTTATAAAAATAGGCGGAAACCTCCAGGTTATCTTTCAAAAATTTAACACTCTCGCCCATATTTTCCCTGGAGATGGCTACTTCTTCATAATTTTCAGAATCCATAAAATGATACAGGTCGCCGCTGGAATACTGATACTGCAGCTTCCTTTCTTCCACAAAAGCCTCTTCTATTTTTTCATCGCCGCGGAAAGTCTTTTCCTGAATACTGTTATTTTTAAGATTCCTCAGCTTAGCGCGCACAAAAGCCGCGCCTTTGCCGGGTTTAACATGCTGGCTGTCTACCACAAGCCAGGCAATATTTTCCACAAAAACCGTAACACCTGCTTTAACTTCATTTATTGAGAGTGCCACTGATAACCTCAGCTCCTTTCCTGGTTACTAAACAAATATCCTCTAACCTGATGCCGAATTTTCCCGGCAAATAAATTGCAGGCTCTACTGTAAAAACCATGCCTGCTTTAAGTAAACTTTTTTCTTTTGCTGATATGTGGGGCGCTTCGTGGACTTCCAGGCCTATGCCATGGCCTAAGCTGTGGCTAAAATACCTGCCAAGGCCCTTTTTAGCTATATATTGCCGGCTGGCTGCATCAACTCCGCTAATCTCTACGCCCGGCTTTATTTTGCTGATTGCCCGCTTCTGCGCTGCAAGCACAATATCATAAATCCTTCTTGCTGAGCTGTTTATTTTACCTGAAAAGAAAACCCTTGTCAAGTCGGATTTAAAGCCAAGATAGTCCACCCCGGCATCAATTAACACCGGCTCGCCAGCCTGGATTTTTCTCTGGGAAGTAAGGTGATGCGGATAGCTTGAATTAGGGCCGGAAGCAACAATAATATCAAAACTGGAGGCATAAGCGCCGTTATACCTGATAAAATGTTCTAATTCAGCAGCTATCTCAATCTCCCTCTTGCCGGGAATGATATGGCTCTCTATAAACCTGAATGCTTCAACGGCAATCTCTACTGCTCTCCTGATTTTTGAGATTTCTTCAGCAGTCTTGACCTGCCTTAAGGCTTCAATAATCCCGTGCGTAGGAGTCAGCTCTATCCCGTAATCCCAGCCCTCCCTGATTTTATTATACTCAGCAACAGGCAGATACCTTTCTTCAAAACCAACGCGGTTAAAATGAAGTTTTTTACAGGCGTTGGCAATGGTTTGAAAAACCGATCCTTTAATCTCCTGCAAAGCGCAACATTTAAGGTTTTTCCCTGCTTCCGCAATATAGCGGGAATCAGTAATATAAATATTTTTTTGCTTTGAAACTAAAAGATAGGCGTCGCGGCTGCGGGTATCGGTAAGATAAGAAATATTCGGCTGATGAGAAACAACCAGACCGTCAAGTTTAAGTTTTTCTAATTCTGAATAAATTTCTTTGATCCGGGGATTCATGATTGCGCATGCAGTAAATCAACTAAGGCCTCTAAGCCTAAAGTGTAGCTTTGCGGCCCAAAACCTAAAACAGTGCCGCGGGCTACCGGGCTAATCAATGATTTATGCCTGAATTTTTCCCGGGCGTAGATATTGGAAAGGTGCACTTCCACAGTTAAAATCCCGGAAGCAGAAATAGCATCCCTGACCGCAACGCTGGTATGTGTGTAGGCTGCAGGATTAATCAATAAGGCGTCAAACTTCTTTTTACCCCTGGTAATCAAATCCACAATTTCGCCTTCATGATTGGATTGTTTGATTATCAGGCTGACTTTCTTAAGTTTTGCCAGTTTTTTCAGGCTCTGGTTAATCTCATTTAAAGTTACCCTGCCATAAACCGCAGGTTCTCTTGTGCCGAGTAAATTGAGATTCGGGCCGTGGATAACTAAGATTTTTTTCATTTTGCCTCTTGCGCTTCCTCAATTAACATTACCGGTATACCTTCGCGTACAGGATACATTTTGCCGCACTTCTTGCAGCTGATTTTATCATTCTTTAATTCTACATCACCTTTACAGGCAGGACATGCTAAAATACTTAAAAGCCCCTGGTCAATCATTTTTGCTCACCCTGGGTTTTAGCAACATACTGCGTCCTTAACTCATAGAGCATATTTTCCATGAGTTTAGCTTCTTCCGCGGTAAGATTGCCTTTGGTTTTTTCCTGTAACATACCCAAAGTATCAATAATGAATTTTGCCTGCGGCAAGTCCTGCTCCTGTTTATTAGTCACAGGATTGGCCATTTCACCTAAGAAAATCGCTGCCTGGATACCCAAAGTAGTAAGAAAAAATTTAAAATCTGCCGGGGGTGGAGTAAATTTTTCTTCCATAGTTTTAATGAATTGTTATTCCGGCATACCCGACAACACTGGAAGTATCGCCGGTTGAATCGCCGGAAGTCTGGTACTTAATTAATTCGCCTTTTTTAGCCCCTAATAATTTTGCGCTTACCAGCATCATGTATACCGGAGCATATCCGCACATTGAAATATTTAAACTCTCTACTTCTTCAGTAAGCCTGTCTTCATCCAAAGCCAAAATCGCCTCAATTGCCCGATGATCTTTCTTTTTTGCCTGTTCTTCAGGCTCATAATGAGTCATATCAGAGCTGGCAACGATTAACACCGAAGGCTGCATGCCTGAATTCTTTACTGCCGCGGCAATTGCCTTGCCTGCTTCTTTTAAAACTGCGGGATTATCAGACATCACAGTAACCGGCACAATCTGAAATGTTTTTTTAAAATACTGCAATATAGGCAGTTCTACTTCCAGAGAATGTTCATACAAATGCGCCAGACTGTCTTCCTGAAAATACTGCCTGCCTTGTTTAATGATTTCCTGAGCTAAAGCAGTATTAATTGCAACACTGCCCAGCGGCGTTTCCCATGCACCTTCTGAATTTATGCTGAATGCTGAGCCGTTACCAGTATGGTTTGGCCCGAGCAGGATTACTGTATCTTTAATATTAACCCGCGAAACAGTCTCTACTGCCACTCTCCCGGAATAAATATACCCGGCATGCGGAAGCATACAGGCAATGCAATCGTCTTTCTCAGGGGCAGAAACAAGGAATTCCTCAATCAGCCTGGTAATTTCTCCCGCACTAGCCGGATAAAATTGCCCGGAAACAACCGGTTTCCTGATTTTAGATTTTTCCATGGAATGCTTTTTCTAAAATTTTTCTGCTTTCAATTAATTCATCAGCAGTTGCCGGATGATGCGCTTCAATGACTTTTATCGTCTCAGGTTTTAAATACGGCTCGATTTTGTTAAAATCAATTTCCCCGTTACCGGGCGCCTGATGATCAGAACACCCGGAAACATTATGCAAATGAATTCCCAGCATATCCTGGCCATACGCATCAAGGTAATCTTTATGCTTATTGAACCCCAAACGTTCCATTATCTCGGCATGGCCTGTATCATGCCAATAAAAAATACCCGCGCCTTTAAATTTTTTCAGGATAATGCCGATTTCCTCAAAAGCAGGGGTTTCCCGATAATAGAAACGTGTTTCAATGCCTAAAAATATACCAAGTTTATCCGCATAAGAGACAAGCTCTTCAAGGCTTTTCAACGCAGACGAAAAAAATGGTGCGGATGCTTTATCTCTTTGCCGGATTGCCTCGCCTCTCAAACGGGAAAATTCCGGAGAATTTTTTTTATCGGCGGCGTAAAGATTAATCAACTGCCGGGTAAAATCAGGAATTTCTACTCTGCCGCTATGTAAAACCACTGCCCTGGCATTAAGGCGGGCAGCAGTTTCAATAGTTTTTTTTGTGAAAGCCACTGCCTTTGCGCGTTCAGTTTCATCCAAAGAAGCAAGCGAATAACAATCCGGCAAAGCTGATTTACGCTCTATGCCGCCGGGTATAGGGCAGTAATTATGCAGGCTAGAAACTTTTATCCGCTTGTCTTTTACCAGCCCGGCAATATCTTCCACCATTGAAGGCAAGAGATTAAAACTAAGCTCTATCTCTTTAAAACCAAGCGCTTCAATTTCAAAGACCATCTGTTTACCATCAACGTAACGAAAGGCATTCCACGAGGTTGAAAGAGAAAAACTCATCTAAATCCTACCTTCTTCCTCTCCTTGCCTTCTTACGTTTGCGCTCGCTGGGTTTCTCGTAATGCTTGCGTTCGCGCACTTCTTTTAAAATTCCTTCAGCTTCAATCTGCCTCTTGAAACGGCGCAAAGCCGATTCAAACGGCTCATCTTTCCTTACTTCAATATGCGACAATATAATCATCTCCTTTCTAAAATTTAGTAAAATAATATAGCATTCTTTTCAAAGAGTGTCAACGCCTAAATCCGGGCATATCCCTTTCAACCTGCGAGGTTGACAAGGTTAAAAAAATGTGCTAAATTTAGGACTTATGGATGAACTGAATAAACTTAATCAGGAACTGGAACGCACCAAAACAGAGCTGGCAATACTCTATGAAATCTCCAATGCTATGCGTACTACGCTTAAGCTGGATGAGATTTTATATATTATCCTTACCGGGGTTACTGCCCATACCGGCCTTGGTTTTAACCGGGCAATCCTCTTTCTGGTCAATGAAAAAGACGGCTTAATTGAAGGAAAAATGGCGATTGCTCCAGAAAGCGGCGAAGAAGCAAACCGCGTCTGGAGGCGCATTGAGCAGGAACAGATGGACCTGGAAGACTTAATCAGCGCTTACCAGTTTTCCAAATCAAGCGTAGAATCCGCCTTTAACCAGCAGATCCGCAGAATGAAAATCCCTTTACGCGAACAGCTCGGAGGAATGCTTGCCTTAAGCGTTTTAGACGGGATGCCGCTAAACCTCAACCAGGAAGCAATCCAGAAATACTCAAATGACCCGATTATAGAATTATTAAAACCGGAAGAACTGATTGTTGTGCCGCTGAAAGCTAAAGATAAAGTAAACGGGATTATTCTAGCGGATAATTTTGTCACTAAAAAACCCATCAGTAAAGATGATTCCCGGATGTTAATAATGCTGGCTAACCAGGCAGGCCTGGCAATCGAAAATTCCCAGCTTTATGAAAAAACCGTGCTGCGCAGCCATTCAGATTACCTTACGGAGCTCTGGAACCACGGTTATTTTCAATATCTTTTTCAGACAGAGCTGGAAAAAGCCAAAGCCACTAAAACTCCCCTGACATTGATAATGATTGATATTGATGATTTTAAAATTTATAATGACCAGCTCGGCCATCAGGCAGGAGACCAGATTTTAAAGGAATTGAGTACACTATTGAAGAAACAATCGCGAAAAATGGATTATGTCTGCCGTTATGGCGGAGAGGAATTCACTATTATTTTACCGCAAACAGATAAAGACGAAGCATTTGCCATTGCTGAGAGGCTGAGGCAGGATATTTCCCGGCAGGTGTTTGCCCACGAAGAAATTTTACCGCACAAAAAATTAACTGTCAGTTTGGGGCTGGCATCCTTCCCTAAAGACGGTTCAACTGCTTCCAGCCTGATAAACCATTCTGATAAGATGCTTTATCAGGCAAAAAACAAAGGGAAAAATACCACCTGCTATTATATGGACTAAACCGGCTCTGTAACTGCCTGATCCGGTTCTTTATCCTTTTCTCTCACCTGCTTATTCTGAGCCAGCTTAACTGAAACAATCTTGGAAACCCCGGACTGCTCCATAGTAATGCCATACATAACAGAAGCATTGGCAATAGTTTTTTTATTGTGGGTAATCATAATAAACTGCGAATCGCGGGCAAAATCCTGCAGCATCCTGCCGAAACGGTCAACATTCGCCTCATCCAAAGCCGCGTCTATTTCGTCTAAAATGCAGAACGGCGCTGGCTTGATTTTAAAGATAGCGAAGATCAGCGCGATTGCCGACATGGATTTCTCGCCGCCGGAAAGCAAAAGCACATTCTGCAATTTCTTTCCCGGAGGCCGGCAGATAATTTCTATTCCTGATTCCAACGGGTCGTTTTCATCAATCAGGAAAACCTGCGCGTCTCCGCCGTTAAACAAAAGCCGGAAGTAATTACGGAATTCCACGCGCACCTTTTCAAAAGTTTCCAGGAACATCTTTTTGGTAGTGCGGTTAATCTTAAGTATCGCTTCATGCAAAGAATCTTTCGCGGTAACTAAATCGGTTTGCTGCTGGGTAAGAAAATCATAGCGCTTCTTCAATTCATCATATTCTTCAATTGCCACTAAATTCACTGTGCCGTAAGAATCAAGCTTTTGCTTCAGGCTGCCTATTGCCTGAGCCAATTCATCCGCATTAAGCGCAGGCTCAGGGGCAATTTCCGCCGGATTATTTTCCGTTGGAATTTCCGATGCCTCAAGGATCCCTAAAATATCCAGGTCAATTTTATATGCCTGCAAAAGCCTGTCCTTAATATTCAGGTATTTAAAATCCGCGTCTTTATTCTGCATCTGCAATTCGTATACTTTGCCTTTGATTTCATCAAGGGCTTTTTTATCTGTATCAATTTTCTCAATCACCCCGCCTGATTCAGACATCCTTGAAGTAAATTCCAGCTGCGCCTGCTGCAACAGCCCGGAGAGCTTCTGGATATCCTGATTAGCAATAGTAATTTTATTTTCCAGTTCGTTAATCTCAGCTTTTAAGCTGTTCTGGCGTTCCTGAGCATCGTTAATCTGGATTTTCAGGCTTAACAGGCTGGACTGGTCTTGAGTATATGCATCTTCCAGCGCCTTGAGAACCTGCCCGTCGGAATTGATGCGCTTGTTCAGTGCTTCAAGTTCAGTTTTTAACTGGGTGATTACTACCAGCGCCTCTTCTTTAAGTTTATTATTAGCAGTAATATTGTTCTGCTCAGTGCTGATTGAATCCTCGCTCAGCTTCTCTTCATTTTCCAAAGCTGATAAACCTGCCTGACTGGCGGCAATCTCTGTTTCCAGCGCGGATAGCGAACTGCCGATTTCAGATAATTCTAAAACCAGCAATTCTTCTTCCGCTTTTATTTTATTAAACTGCTCTTCAATGGTGCTAAAATAGGCCTTTTTATTGGCAAGAGTAATTTCCTGGCTGCGCAGGCTGTCCTGCAGCAAAGAAAGCTCTTTGTTTAATTCTTCAATATGCACTTCCTTCATCCGCCTGATTATTTTTAAAGAATCAATTTTGTGCTCAATTTCTTCAATCCGGGCAATGATTTTTTCGCTGTTCAGTTCAATAGGTTTTGCTTCGCCGGAAAATTTAAACCCGGAAGCTTCCTGCCCGGTATTATCGCCATTAACCTTGATTACCAGGCCGCTGATTTTTTCCTGCGGCAGCTTATCAAGAAAAATCACCGCATTCATAGATTCGCCGATACCTTCATATTCGGTTTTTAATTTTTCCAGGAATTCTTTCTGCGAAAGCAAAGCAAGGCTTTGCCGCTGTAAATTCTCCATATCGGAATCAAGCGATTTGATTTCAGCAGATGTATCTTCAAGGGATTGCTTTACTTCGGAAATTTTGGCGTTTAATCCGGCAAAGCCCGCTTCCAGGCCGGCTACTTCAGCTGTTATAGCGTTGAGCGAAGCCTGAGACTGATTTTTTTCTTCGTTAATTTTTAAACTTTCCAGCTCCAGCCTTTTTTTGCGCGCAAAGCATATCTGCTGTTTGGAAAGCAAATCATTGCAAGCATTTTTTGCGTGGGAAATTTTTGAGGCGAGCTCCATGATGTTTCTTTTTGCCGCGGCAATTACCTCAAGAGAAGATTTAATCGCGGAAGAAATCTGCGCCAGCTCGTTTTCCTTAGACTGCAAAAGCTGGTTTTTTCCCTCTATACTCCTGCTCAACCCGGCGTATTCAGCTTTGAATGTATTTAATTTTTCCTCATCCTGCACAATTCTTTTTTCCAGATTTTCCGTCTGTGAAACAAGATAAAGCGCGGAAGTTTCCAGCTCGGAAATTCTTTCCTTATTAAAAAGAATATGCTGATTATCCCTTAACCCGTCATTTTCCAGGTTTAAGATTTCGCTCTTTAACCGGGAAATATTCTCCTCGGCAGCCTTCAATTCATTCTGCCGGCTGGAAATTCCTTCTTCTTCCAGTTTAATTGTTTCTAAAAGCCCGGCTTCTTTCGCCTCAAGTTCCTTTAAATCACGGGCAATTTCTTCCCTTTCTTTAAGCAATGCCTCTTTATGAATTATTGCTAAACTGACTTCTTTTGTTTTAAGCTCCTCAAAAACTTCCTTGTAACGCCGGGCTTTGTTTGCCTGCCGTTCCAACGAACTAATCTGCCTTCTCACTTCCGTAATAATATCATTTACCCTTAAAAGATTCTGGTCGGTTTCTTCAAGTTTCCGGGTGGCTTCTCTTTTTTGTGATTTATACTTAGTGATACCGGCAGCTTCATCAAAAACCATCCGGCGGTCTTCAGGACGGGAACTTAAAACAAGGTCAATTTTTCCCTGCTGGATTAAGGAATAACTTTCAGCGCCGATGCCGGTGCCCATTAAAATATCAAGGATATCTTTCAGGCGCACCTGTGTTTTATTTAAGAGGTATTCGCTTTCCCCGGAACGGAAAATCCTGCGGGTAATTGCCACCTCATGATGGTCAACATTAAAAAACTTAGTCTTATTATCAAAAGTAAGCGTAACCTCAGCCATGCTTAACGGCTCTTTAGTATCTGTGCCGTTAAAAATTACATCCTGCATATCCGAGCCGCGCAGCGCCTTTACTGACTGCTCGCCTAAGACCCAGCGGATACTGTCAAAGATATTGGATTTCCCGCAGCCGTTTGGCCCGACGACCGCAGTAATGCCGGGTTCAAAATGCAGAGTTGTCTTTTCGCAGAATGATTTAAAACCCACCAGTTCCAATTGTTTGAAATACATGAGAGCCGTCTCCTATTTAGCTTTTGCTGGACTTATCAAGCCAGGCATCAATTTTATCTCTTTTAAAACGCCACTGCCCGACGAGCTTTACTGCCGGGATTTTGCGGCCTTTCAGCCATTCATAAATCGTGCGGCGGCTAACCTTTAAATAATCCGCCAAATCTTCTATTGTCATTAATCCGCTGGTGACCATGAAAAACAGTATAAATAAAAAGTGGAAATTTGTCAAGGAAAATCTTTACATTCTTTGACATATGTATGCAGAGTGTGTTTAAAGCACGCAAAACACTACTTATAGATGTTTTTAAATGAAGAAATTACGGAAGGAAAATTATATGTTTTCTCTCTCGACGCCGAGGACCTCTTTATCCTCAAAGAGAAACACCGTGCGATTAATCCTGCCTCTATCGGGAATAACTACAAAATAATTATCGCCTTCAAAAATTCCTGAAACCGGAGCATGGTTGACCTCAAAGATATTACCGTCAAGTTCTTCCCCGACACAAATATCAGAGGTGATATATTTTTTTATGCGGCTGTTAAAAGTGCGGACGCTGATTTTCCTGATCTTCGTATCCTTCAAGTGCCAGCCGGTAGTCTCCTCGGCAAAGTGCTTGAAGGCCTCTCTCATCCTTTCATCCATCCCGCCCTCCTTTTTTTAAAAAATAAAAAAGCAACTCCCCGTAATGAGAAGTTGCTTTTAATGGATTTTCCCGGATTTGTTCAAAAACCACCCCCTTGTTAAGGTGATGGCTTAATTATATCCTGCGCCAATTACATTGCAAGCATTTTTTTAACTTTTTTCACACAGGGGCCAGGCCCCTATTCTTAAGTATGTAAAAGATAGTGGAAGTTCTCGATTTTTTCTTGGCTTGGCTGGTCAAATTTAATTAGTAATTGAAATTCCGCAGAATTATTTTTTCGCGGCCAAGCCCGGGAAATTTTTCCGCTGAAAATTATGCCGCTTTTATTATCCGTATTAAACGACCACCTTAAAGTCACTCCGGTTTCCGAATGCAAAGGTTCTTTAGCAATGCACAATAACCCCAAAGAACTGATATCAATTGTACGCACGGTAATCGTTTTATTTTCATAAGTCAGAGCGACAGAGCTTTCAAACTCAAAGCGCCGGAATTTCCTATTCTCAATAAAGACGTTTTTGTCAATTTTAGCGCAGGCAACTTCCCATTGCTTGCCGTATTTGGCAACCCAGTCAATTGCCGCTGTGCCAAAGCCGATTTCATGACCTGCTTTTTCGCTTTCTATCCACTGGTGCTTCCTGATTTCCGCAATGGAACGCGGATCCCTCAAATATGGATATGACCCTTTCACATTACCCTCCTCTTTTGAAGAGAGAATTATACCAACAATTGATTTTATGTCAAGAACTGCTGCTTTTTTTATTTATTTGACGACGGGGAGGGTGATGATAAAACGGGTGCCGGACTGGTAATCGGATTCAAAAACAATGCTGCCTTTGTGGCCGTCGGTGATGATTTTATTAATCACATACAGGCCAAGGCCGGTGCCTTTACGCGCGGAAATTTTGGTAGTAAAAAATGGAGTGAAAATTTTCTTTAAATTTTCTTCTTTCATACCCATGCCGTTATCTTCCACTATAATTTCCAATTGCTCTCCCTTGGGTATAGTAGAAAATATAATCCTGCCGCGAAAACCTTCTTCTTTCAATGCAGTGCGGCGCTCAACAATCGCATCATAAGCATTATCAATAAAATTAAAAAATACTTCCTGCAGCTGGACAAGGTTACCCTGGACTTTGGGGACATCTTTGGCATAATCGCGCACAATATCAAGCTCATCAAGCTTAACTTTATATTTGACCATATCCAATGTGCCGTCAATAATCTGATCCATGGTTAACGCTTCAAATTTTTCCTCGCCCTTGCGGGTATATTTTAAAATCCCTTTTACCACTTCCCCGCCCTGCATCACATTTGCCTGGATGCGGTCAAGGGCATGGCTGACAGAATCAATCATTTCTTTGACTTCCGGAGTGCATTTTGTAGTATCCATTAATTTAATCGTATCAATTGTATCTCCGGCAATTAATGACAAAGCGTAAAAACGGTTATTTATCTGATGCGACAAGCCGTCTGCCATGGTCCCGATAGTTGCCATTTTTTCTGCTTGGGCAATCTGCGACTGCATTTCCTGTGCTTCATCATAAAACTGGGCATTCTCAATTGCCAATGCTGCCTGGCTTGCCAAAACCTGAAAAACGTTTAAATCATCCTCAGTATAAATCTGTCCGGAAAGTTTATCGCCTAAGACGATAAAACCCATAAATTTATCTTCAAGAAAAATCGGAATCAATACCGAAGCAGCTAATAGCCGCATGTTTTGTTCCAGATGCTGATAAGTAGCATCACTTGAATCTTCCATCTGGCGCTTGGTTTCTTCATAAATCAACGGCTCGCGCTTAAACATCAGCCAGGCAATCATCGGATTATCCGCAGGCAATCTTGGGAGCGAAATCCTGTGCCTGCCGCGGCTGACCTGCAAGACATATTCATCAGCATCAGAATTATAAAGGTAAACCGCAGCATAAGAGATTTTAACTGTCTTAGTTACAATATGAGTGATTAAATTCAACAACCTGTGCAAATCCCTGATACGCGTCATCCCAATAGAAGCGTGTTTTAAAGTATTCTGATAACGCTTCTGCTCAGCAAGCAAACGCTCCTCTGCCTGACGGCTGACATAAATGTAGATAAAAGGCCCGGCTGTTGCTAAAACAGCCATCAGCCCCAAAGGAGCTAACCACCATCCCGGGCCAAGAATATCAATTAACCAAACTTTTAGCCAAACTGCTAAAGCAAAAGGGATACCTAGAACTAAAGTATAGACTGCAATGAATATCCCTGCGCGAGTAACCGCAACACGAATATCCATGAGGCGGTACTTAAGAATAGCGTAAGCGAAAATAGCAGGGTAAATAGCAATTAGACCATTCGTAACGGGATAAATATATATTCTCAAGGCAGTAAAAAACATTGTTTCTCCACCAATCCAACCAATAATCGAGCCACCTATGAAATATTTTAATTGATTACGAAAAAGCCCGCTTGAATACCTATAAGCCCTTATTAATAAAAAAAATGAATACCCAACCAATAAGTACCAAAAACCTATATAAAAAATTAACCATAATATTATTTTTTTCTTAAACCAATCCACCCAATAAAACTGATTATATACAAAACTTAATTCTCCTAAGAAAAGTTTCGAATTATCATACCAATTAAAGAATAAAAAGATTGCCAAAATAATATAAACAAAAATACGGAAATTTTTATGTTTTAAATTTAAAAATTGTTGTATAAAATGAAAAAATAGGGGCGGGCCCGACATTACTCCGATATAAGCAAACTGCCACCAAAATAAAGCAGTCTTATACTGGTCTTTAGGGGTAATAGAAAGCATAAAACCCCCAAATGACCAAATTGCAGCAGCTATACATATATACCCCAATAAATTAGGGGTCTTTGCTCCTTTACTTTTTAAAAATAAGAACGTCGCTAGAAGTAAAGTAGCTAAAACTACTGAAATACAAGCAAAACTAAAAAGATTCATTTTTATAATTTTCTCTCTTCCCTAGACTTTTTAAAACTAATAAAGCTCCTCTCCTCCCAGAAAGTGCCACATTTGGCACCCCTCCTTGCCCGCGATATCCCATCGTACACCAATGCCCTACCATAAATATGTCTTTTATTGTGGTTATCTGAGGCAGGATAGAAGAACTCGACTGTTTTAACGTAGCTAACCAACCAACAAAAGCACCTTCTCTATTGGAAGTATATCTATACAAGTCATAAGGAGTGCCGTGTATTCTAATATCAATATATTTCTTTAGCCCAGGTATTGCTTCTGATACTTTATCAATCATCCTATCACCTATTAGAAATTTATTTTTCTCCCAAAATTCTTTAGATTTATATGGCACCTGCATAAATAGAGTAGCTGTAGATCTATTAGAATCTGTTAATTTTTTATTATGCAGGGAAGGAAATGATACCGTTAAGGGTCCAAGGTTTTCTGCAGATATCTTTTTCCTCATCTCAGAATAAAGGCGGTCTATATCATACGAAGTAATGTACCACAAATTTGCTTTTTCTTTTAAAATTTGCGCTAAATTTACATTCAATCCAAGATAAACTAAAAACAAAGATGGTGAAGGTATCAATTTATCTACTATAAGACTTTCTTTAGATTTTATACTTAGCAATTCTTTAAAAGTTTGCGTTGCATCAACATTAGAAACGACTATCCTAGAATAAAACCTTTCACCACTATTCACAATTACCCTTTTTGATGTTTTTTCTACTATTATTTTTACGACCTTTTCGCCAAGGAATAATTTTCCATTATAGCTTTTGAATTTCTCAGCCAATTTATCAGCAAAAACTTGCATCCCGCCTTCAGGGTAATGACCACTATCTAACACATATTCTCTAAGCAAAACTACAGATGGTATAGCCGCAGCTAAATTCGCAGATAAACCGATATTCCCTAATAACAAATTAAAAGTTGCTTTTAGTCTAGGATTTTTAAAGTATTTATCCATGACTTGTCCAAAAGTAAATCCTTTTATTCTGTGGCAAATAAACGAAAAATCTTTTGTTAAAATAAATTCAAAGAAAATATCTATATTTTCTTTCTCGTCAGGGAAAGAATGCTTAAATTCCTTTATAGTTTCCCGATAATCTGTTCTTATATAAGTTAGATTATCTGGAAGAATAATCTTATCCGATGGATCTATCTGGTTAAATTTCATATCTATCTTGAGTTCATTCAAAATTATTTTTAAAATTCCTTTTTTAACTGAACCCAGATAATGTACTCCTACATCAAATGAGTATCCTTTTCTTTTAAATGAACCACAGCACCCCCCCGGCTTATCATGTTGTTCTATGATTGCGGTCTTTAAACCCGCTTTAGCTAAATAGCAACCACAAACTAACCCACCAACTCCGGCACCAACAATAACTACATCATATTTTTCCATATTATTTTATGAATTCCACTGTTTCGGAAAATGGTTTTCTCGAAGAACGTTTGCCTTTTTCTGCAGCATATCCTAAAGTTAAAATAGCCACAAGCTCTTCATCTGCTTCGAAAAGACTATTCAGTTCTTTTTTGCACAGCAACGGCATATCCAACCAACAAGAAGCTATTCCGTAAGCATGCGCTGTCAATATCATATTCTGAATTGCGGCAGAAATCGCTGAAAGTTGAGCTGTTTTAATTAATTTTTCAAAATTCGAATAAACCTGACTCCAAGTAATCTTGAAATGTTCTAACTCTTTTGAAGACCTATAAACTAAAATTATCCGAGAAGCACTTTTTATAATATTACCTGTCGAACGAAGCATAATATTTAGACCCGCTTTTGAATGAATAGATTTCTTATAGAGTATATCTGCGGCTTTATTAATGCACTGTCTATCTTCAACGATAATAAATCTCCATGGTTGTATTCTTAAAAAACTGGGCACCGACGGCCCCCAGATACCGGCTTGAATAATCTTATCCAGTATTTTTTTAGGAACAGGCTTGTTTTTATATCTTCTTATAGTCCGGCGTGTTTTGATTAGTTTTAGAATATCCATAATTCTCTCCTGCTATACCAAAATATTTACAGAAAGCCTTGCCCCTAAGCCATTGGCAATTTTGTTTAACGTATTTAATGACATATTTTCCTCGCCTGATTCAATACGCGATATAACCTGTTGAGAAACTTTCAATTTTTTAGCCAATAATTTCTGACTTATGCCTTTTTGCTTACGAGTAGTTTTTATCTTACCGGCGATTTCCTTAAAAAATAAATGCCCGGGCTTTACGACTTTGTTAACTTGATAAATACGCACTCTCTTAAATTTATCCTTCTCTCTCAGCTTTTCATATATCGCCTGCCAGTATTCAATCCGCGGGTCATTCCAGGCATTCTTGCGCATCTGCCGTTTAATCCTGTTCCAATTTACTACAAAATCTCTCTGTTTAAGGTAATGTTTAAATATTTCTTTGGGGGTATTTTTTCTGGAAAGAAGAATGCTTGATATATTCAAAAAATGCTCATTCTGAGGATTAGCCAGTATCCCTTTGGCTCTTTTAATAGAAATCTTCCTGTCCCAAAGCCAATCCCTTGACAAAACCATATTATCCAACCTCTTGTTCAATTAGTTTATCTACTTCACGCGTAAAATGGCGCTCTATCTCATTGTAATCCACGTTTTTCTTTAAACTGAGTTCTAAAAGCCCTGTTTTCATATCAAAACGCCCGTAAGTCCTAAACCATCTAATTATCGATTCCCGTATCAAAGGATTGCCATATTTAACAGCGAAATCCGACAATCTCATAAATATCTGGGACAAGCAGAATAAATCATAAAAATCTTTTGCCTCTTGCCTGCCGCCTTTAGCAATTTTTCTACCAGTTATATCTTCTGCCACCGAAGTGCCTGTAATAGCAAAAAGCTTCCTTAAATAGATATCTTCCAATGAAAGGACATTTATACCATTAACTGATTTAAGCGGTTTTAATAATTTTATATAATCTTCTACGAAATCAATCTTCAATATTTTTCCCTTATTATCAATCAATAAATTGTATACTGCTATCTTAACCATGTTCTTCCTTAATTCTTGGCCGGAGAGCTTAATTTTCTTCTTCGTACCGAGAGAAATTAATACTGCGATTTTTTCTACTCTTGGCTTATGGAACTTATGCGTAAAGAAATCAAGGTCAACTGACTCGCGATGATTAAAATAATATGCTGACAACGCCGTGCCTCCGGCAAGATAAAAATCATCAATTTTGCCTGCCAGTAATTTTAATACTTTTTGCTGATAGTTAGTTACTAAGTTCATATCTGGAATATACAACATAAAAGTTGTTTTGTCAAGTAAAAATACAACTTATAAGTTGTTATATAATTTGCTTCGCAAACCATTTGGTTAAGGCAACCAAAGTCAACATCGGCGGAAGGCCGGGGGCAGAAGCTAAAACACTGGCATCGCAGACATAAAGGCCTTTTATCCGGGTTTCCAGCTGATTATCCACTACTTTACCGATGGCGGCACTACCGCCAGGATGCGCGCCTATAGGGTTACTGACAAAAATACTCTTTGCATCAGCCCCGCATTTAATCAGGATTTCTTTTGCAAGATCACTGCCGCGTTTTAATTTTTTTAAATCTGTTTCAGTTGGCGCTTTATCTACTGCGCCATTCTGGTAAACCCTGCCGATATTTTCATCGGCGATTTTAGTCATTATCCCGATTAATTTGTTCAGCCGGAAAACATTACGCAGATAACGCGGGGAAACGCCGGAAAAAAAACCAATCAGGTTATCCACGAACGGCGCCATAACAAAGCCTTGGCTCGCATGGAATTTCGCGCAAACCGCAGACATGGTTAGCTCTTTCTGCTGGTTAAATTCACCGGATACAGCGTAAGTAACATTGAATAAATCCACAAAAAGATTCCTGCCGGCATCAAGGCCGGATTTTTGCAGGATAATTGGCGTTCCGATGCCGCCAGCAGCCAAAATAATTTTATCGCTAAAAAAACTTTCCTTCTTTGCCCCCCTTACCCCTTCAATGCCAACAGCCCTGCCATTTTGACTGATTACTTTATTTACGGAAAAACCGGTAATTAAACTGTAATTTTTATCCTGCATATCAGCAAGGCAGTCTCTGGCAGTCCATTTTGAATAATAAGAACAACCAATCACGCAATTACCGCAGGAAGCGCATTTTCCGCTATTGCTGAATTTCGGCATGGGAAACATATCATAGCCTAATTTATTAGCTTCCTGCATAATCCTCATTGAAGCCTTGCCTATGGTAAGGCCGTCCTGCCTGACACAGCTATCTTTTTTTGCCTCGATTAATTCCGCTCTGATATCAATGCCGAGTTTCGCGCAATCTTCCGCGCTTGGCTCAATAGCATTTCCGCAGCTGACCAGGCTTGTGCCTCCTACGCCAAAAGCACGGTAAATTTTAACTCCCTGCCTGCTTCCGGTTAACGCAAGTTTGCAGTCATAAAAAGTAAAAGTGCGCAACAAACTGCCGAGCTTATCCACAAACCCGCCTTTTTCAAGGATTAATACTTTCTTATGCTTACGCGTCAATTCTCTAGCTAAGCTTAAGCCGGATAAGCCAGCGCCAACAATAATGTAATCGTATTCTTTATTCATGACTGTCTTAAAATGGGGTCAGGCCCCTAATTGCGGGGTCTGACCCCATTTTTAACCTCATTTTTTTGCAAAGTATTTGAAAATCTTTCTCAGGCTTTCTTCATTCATTTGCGGAAAAACCAAGCCATAACCTGCCAGTAAACGACAGGTCTCCTTGGAATTTAATTTATTATTAAAATTAATTGCCAGAATATTATTTTCTAAAATCGCTTTTTGCGCAGGGGTTAACTTTTTTAAATCAAAATCCTTTAAAGCCACTGCCTTGGGCGGGCGGACATTAATCAGCTTGCAGCCATAATCTATGATTTTCTCAACTAATACCGGCTCGGCAGGAAAAAGATGATAGTTTTTATTCTTCTCTTTTGCATGGGCAGAAATTAAATATATTGCTTCAGCAATATAATCTACCGGCACAATCCTTAAAAACGCTCCTTTCACCGGCAGCTTGTCAAATAAGCCTAAATTACATAAAGACAAAAGCTGATAAATATTATTAAACTTCAGGACTTTACCGGTTTTGGAATGGCCGATAACAATCGGCGGCCGGAAAATATCAATCCACAGCCCTTTTTGGCGGTATTTATTGGCAGACTTCTCCGCTTCAAATTTACTCTGCTCATAAGTAGTGCGGAATTTTTGGCCGAGATCAAGGTCGCTCTCTTTAAATTCCCCCTGGTAATCACCGTAAATATAAGCAGTGCTGATATGATTTACTTTTAATAAGCCCCCCTGCTTTTTACACTCCTCTGCAAATTCCAACACCCGCTCTGTGCCGATAACATTTACCGCCCGAATTGGCAAAAGCAGCCAGTTAAAATTAATCACCGCGGCAAAATGGTATATTTCTTCAACCTCAGCATACAATTTTTTTAACATTTCCTGATCAAGTCCGAGGTTCTTTTTAGTAATATCACCTTTTAGAACAACCAAATTATCCATCGAGGGAATTTTCGTATCCCAGAACTTTAATGTTTCACGCACGCGTATATCAGCGCCTAGATTGGCTTTATCACGTGCCAAAGCATAAACTTTATGCCCATGTTCCAGAAATATTTTGCATAAATACGAGCCCAAAAGCCCGGTAGCGCCTGTAATAAATATTACCCGTTTTTTATCAGCCATTTTAATTCGCTCCAAAAACAACGCAGCAGTTATTACCACCGAAAGCAAAGCCGTTATTCAAGCAGTATTTAGCGGGAATTTTCCTCGCGATATTGGCTACGCAATCAATATCGCATTCCGGGTCAGGAGTTTTAAAATTAATCGTCGGAGGGACAATCCCGTTTTTAATCGCCAGACAGCAAACAATCGCCTCCAGGGCAGATGCCGCGCCCATGGTATGGCCCAGCATTGATTTAATTGAGCTTGCCGGCGTATTCTCTTTACCGAATAATTCTCTGATTGCCGATGCTTCTTCTTTATCATTCTGCACTGTGCCGGTGCCGTGCGCGCTGATATAATCTATATCTTCCACGGATAAGCCGGAATTAGCAATCGCTTTTTGCATTGCCATCTTAATCCCGTCTCTTTTTGGCGCAACCATGTGATGCGCATCGCAGGAAAGGCCATAGCCTGAAACTTCAGCATAAATCTCAGCGCCTCTTTTTAAAGCACTTTCTTCTGATTCAAGGATTAGAATCCCGGCGCCTTCGCCCAGCAGCATACCTTTTCTTTCTTTGTCAAAAGGCAGGCAAACTTCCTGCGCCATAGCATATAATCTCTGAAAACCCTGGAAAGCTACGCGGGAAAGCGCCTCAGCGCCTCCGACGATTGCCATATCCAGCTCTCCGTCCCTGATCAGGTCATATCCATAGCCTACGGCATAATTCCCGGCGGCGCAGGCATTGGGAAATAATACATTAACCGGCCCTTTTAGTTTAAAAAAATAACCGATATTGCGCGGGATAGAGGGAGAAAAAGCGTTTAAAAGCAATGTCGCGGTAATCTCATCCGACTCTTCCCTTAAAAGCTTGGCTACGGAAAAATCCAGCACGTTTGCCTCAGCCATAGTTGTCCCGATAATTACCCCGGGTGATTTAGTTTTTAATTCTGTCAGATTGATCTTAGCATCTTTCAGGGCAAGTTTCGTGGCAGCGATGGCAAAACATGATGCCCGGCCTAAGAATTTGATTAATTTTCCGGGGATAAATTCCGCGGGATTGAAATTTTTTATCTGTCCGCCGTTGTGGCGCTTGAAATGGGCAGTATCAAAAAGGTCAATTTTACTGATTCCGGATTTGGCCTTAATCAGATTCTCCCAAAAAGCATCCTTATCCAGCCCTATTGAAGAAATTGCCCCTAAACCGGTAACTACAACTTTTTTCTTCATCAGCGTTAAAGCAGCTTCTCCAATAAGTCGTAAACATTTTTCAGGCAGGTAACCTTGGGGATATCGTCTTCCGGGATAATTACTTTGTATTTTTTCTCAATGCTGGCGACAATTTCCAATGCCATCATACTGTCAATACCCAGCTCTTCAACGAACTTTGCTTCTTCTTTCAAATCTTTCGCCGGAATATGCGCCATCTCCGCGATGATTTTTTTTACTTCTTTTTTAACTTCGCTAAAGTCTTTTTTCGGCATATTGTTCCCCCTTGTCATTAGTTGAATTTATATTTCTCCAGGATGCAGGCGCTATTATAGCCGCCGGGCCCAAAAGAAGTAACTAATGCCAGCTTAATCTCTTTTTTACGGGCCTTATTCGGGACACAATCAAGATCACACTCCGGATCTTTTGTTTTATAATTAATTGTCGGCGGGATCACTCCCCGTTCCATTGCTCCGATACAGGAAGCAACCTGTAAAGCTGATGAAGCGGAAAATGTCTCACCAAGCATGGATTTAATTGAACTCACCGGAAGTTTATTCAGGCGCAAACCGAAAATCCTCCTTAAAACCCGGGCTTCGCTCCTGTCAAAACCCTGGGATGAATTGGCACAGCTGGAAACATAATCTATTTTTTCAGGGCTTACCCCGGACTTATCTAAAGCTGCGGTAATGGCTTTTTCCAGGCCTTCGCCGGTTGGCGCGATCCTGCCCATTTTAGAGGCATCAAAAAAACTAGCCACGCTTTTAATCCTGGCAAAAATTTTTGCTTTACGCGCATGCGCCTCTGATTCTTTTTCCAGGCAGAAAACCGCGGCAGCCTCTCCCAATACCGGGCCGTTCCTTCTTTTATCAAAAGGGCAGCTTAAAGCCTCACCCTTCAGGCCGGCCATATAACCTAATTTGTGAAAAGCAAAAAAGAGAGACGCTGTCAGGGCATCCACTGCCCCGCAGAGCACCTGTTTTGCTTTTGCTGTTTCCAAGGCAATAAGCGCGTATCTCAGCGCTTCCATGCCTGAGGTATAACCACTGCTTACAGTGGCATTAAACCCGCGGATACCAAAAGCAATGGACACCTGCGAAGAAGCGGCATTGATTACCGTAGAGGGAAAAAGCGCAGGATTGGCAAAATCTATCCCCTCCTTAAAAACCTCGCGGTCAAATTCCACGATTGACCAGAGATGAGTAAAAGTCGTGGCAGTCGCAACCCCGATATCATTTGTATTTTCAGGAGAAATTTTAATCCCCGCTTCTTTCAGCGCCATTGCCGCAGCAGATAATAAAAAAAGCGTGCCGCGGTCAAGGTTGCGCAGGGTTTTTAACTGGAGGAATTTTTTGGGATCAAAGTTTTTCACTTCCGCAGCTATGCGCACAGGGAATTTTTTTGCGTCAAAAGAAGAAATTTCAGATACAGCGCTTTTACCTTTTTCCAGGGCGGAGAAAAAATTATTTTTCCCTATGCCGTTGGCAGCTACTATACCTAAGCCTGTAATTACCGCTTCCTGATTATGCATTATAATATTGGCGCCTCAGGCACCCAAACCTCAAAGCCGTGTTTTGTGGCGATGTCGGCGATTTCTTCCATTTTATCCAGGTTAATACTTTCTCCCAGGGAATAATTTGTAAATTTCCCTTCCCATAATAAAAGGATGGTTTCTGCCAAAGACGCGGGGATAATCCCCGCGGGTAAGCCTATATTAATACCAAGCTTCACAGGCCTGGGCATTTTTATCAACCCTGCCCGGACTACGCTGATATCAGGCCGGCTTTTTGCTTTTGCCGCCAATAAACCGGATACCGAAACATCACAGAAAATCGTATTCGGCCTGAAATCTGATATATCCAATTCTGCTTCCGGGATATCATCAGCAAAAATTACGATATCCGCATCCCTAACAGCCCTGGCAACACTAATATGCACAACTGTTTCTGTTGTTGGGTTAAGCTGCAGTATAATTTCTTGAAGGTGTTTAAGTTTAAATTCCAGCTCCGGGTTACTGCTTAAGGTAATTTTAGAAACGCAGCCCGATATCTTACGGCTGCACAAAGAACCAATGGCGCCGGCAGCATTTATTATCGCGACATGCGCGCGGCTTAAATCAAGCCGCTTTATTTTTGACATGCGGTAAACTGCCTCAAACGCCGACCAGGCAGCAAAAGTGCTGCCGCTGGTAAGAGGAATTTTTAATCCCCTGATAGCAGTATAGCCTTTATCGCAGAAAAGCGCGGCATACCCGCCAAGGCCTAAAATAGCTGCGCCTGTTTTATGGGCGATTGCGCCTACGGCGATAATCCGCTCCATTGCTGCCAAAGCTTCTTTATGCGTGCAACTGATTAACTCCGGTAAAACAATAAAAAAACCCTGTGCCGGCCTGGTATTGCCTGCAGAGGGAAAGTTCTTAACTTTATAGACGATAAACGGCCAGGTGCGCTTAAAGAAAATTTTTAAGAGAAAGCGCGGAATAAGCCGGATAAGCAGAGAAAAATTCCGCAGCTGCCTGACATTTATCGGATGAATCAAATAAGCAAAAGTTTTCATTTAAAATAAAGTTACCTGGCGCCGCTCTTTGCCTTCGCTGTTATAAGCTAACTTTTCCTTAATCCAGCGCTCAATGTATTTTTTATGAAACCGCCAGTCTGTTCCGATTTTAAAAGCCGGGATTTTGCCTTCACGGGCATATTTGTGCACAGTCAAAGGATGCAGATTGAGGTAGTCAGCAACTTCTTTTGCAGTCATGATTTCTTTTTCTTTTTGTTTTACCATATTTCCACCTTTTTTAGCATGTTTTAGCTAATCATATGTATACTAGCAAAAGCATGGCTTGTCAATAAAAAAATAGGGGTCAGACCCCCGCCACGCTTGGCAGGGGTCTGACCCCGTCCTATAATTGAGCAAATTTATTCTATAATACCCAGCACATCTCCCGGATGAACAGTGTCACCTTCGCTTAAGATAACCTGAATCAATGTTCCTGCAGCAGGGCTGGGCAAGTTAAAAGTAGCCTTGTCTGTAGTTA
>Ga0265297_10003726_pt1 | contig 26828 bp, 44 predicted proteins | sample Munlanlwell13791_FD_192502 | JGI IMG/M metagenome (GOLD analysis project Ga0265297, IMG submission 192502) | Leachate microbial communities from a municipal landfill in Southern Ontario, Canada - Leachate well 137-91 | ecosystem: Engineered > Solid waste > Landfill > Unclassified | place...
ACGCCTTTTATGAACCACCTTAAAGAAAGGTCACTCATTGTTACACATCCTTGAGGGTCGTCAGTTTTATTTGAGTACAGTTCTGTGACACCCTTGTAGTCCCATCAGGATTTACGCCTAACGGGTACAGTCTGCAAGCGATTGGTCGCTTATCGTAGATGGAACATTCCTTTTTCAGTTGGTCGTAGAAGACACACGGTAATTTCAGCGCATACCAGTTTTCATTGAGTATCTTGATATGTTTATAGATATTAGGAATGAGGGTTTTAAGTCTCTTAAACTCGTGCGCCCATAGAGCAACACCAACACCTTCTTGACAGCACTTACCGCATTTCTGGCATTGGAAACTATCACGGAAATCCCTTATAGCCTTCTCTATTTTGCCGTTGGTTTCTTTGGCTAATTCCCTATCAGTCTTAACTCCCACCGTCATACCGTGTCTCTCCTATTTATTTACTTAAAGAATGTCGTCTGTGTCCAACTCCGCCCACTGTACGTAGGGGTGGAATACGGCATCTGAGGTAGCGGCACTAACGTAATAAATCATTGCCGCACCATTGGTTAGGAAGTGGGGTAATCCTTCTTTAAGGAAACTGTGCTGTTGGTAATAACCCATAGCACTTTCCCCAAACCCTGCCGTAGTAGCCGCCGCATTTTGCATTAAAGCCATGTGGTAAAGAACACAGTCGTTAGCTGTGTCCAACGCCGATACAGTAACTAGGAACGTAGTATCAACACCTCTTACAATGGAAGCAGTTGGGCTCGCCTTAACAGGATTTGTGGCATATAGGTTGTTTTTGGCGTTACAGTCCTGACCTGTTACCGTTAATGTGACACCCATAGCACCAGCCGCCCTTGTGAATATTAACCAAGAGTCAGGTGCGGCTCCGCCGTCATCTTCAAACATTACCTTGAAAAGAATTGGCACTACGATTTTGCTAGAACTATTGGATGACACAAGTGCAAAGGAAGCCTTGACATCATCAGGAGTCACTGCGGCTTCACCCTGAGAATCAGAGCCAGTTGATTGGAGCGATTGCCCTGCCTCAAAAACCTTGCCCTGTGCAACCCATTTATAGTAATTTTCAACGGTTACTATGTCTCTATTGGCGGTAGTTCTAGCCGCCGTAGCGACACCGTTGTTATTGGTATAATCTGACATTATTTCCTCCTAGTAGATATTAGAGAACATCTGCAGGGTCGAGTTCAGCCCATTGGATGTAAGGATGGAAGACAGCATCGCCACCAGCGGCACTAACGTAATAAATCATTGCCGCACCGTTAGTCATCATGCGGGGGAATCCTTCCTGTAAGAAACTATGTTGCTGATAATAACCCATTGCGTTCTCGCCGAAGCCAGCCGTAGTTACAGCCGCATCTTGCATTAAAGCCATGTGGTACAACACACAATCATTGGCAGTATCTAGTGCAGACACAGTGACAAGGAATGTAGTTGCCACACCCTTCACAATGGAAGCGGCGGGACTAGCTTTTACAGGGTCAGTAGCATAAGTGCAGTTCTTAGCATTAACATCAGTTCCCGTTATGGCTAATGTAACGCCCATAGCACCCGCAGAACGGGTAAAGACAAGCCATGAATCAGGTGCGGCTCCGCCGTCACCCTCTAACATAACTTTGAAAAGTATGGGTACGATTATTTTATTGGAACTATTAGGTGAAACTAAGGCGAATGACGCTTTAACATCATCAGGTGTAAGTGCGGTTTCAGCCTGTGAGTCAAGACCTGTGGATTGTAGGGTTTGTCCAGCCTCAAAGACTTTACCTTCAGCTACCCATCTGTAATAACTTGGTATCGTTACCAAGTCCCTGTTAGCGGTCACTCTGCCAGTAGTCGCCACTAAGTCGTTTTTCTGAAAATCAGCCATAGATAAATTTCCTCCTACTGGTATTTAGTAAGCGGGTTGAATACACCGCCATTTATTTAGAACCATTGTTCTGGATGCCGTGCCAGCCCTTGCTTGACAGAACATCCAAGGGGTTAGGGCATTACCGCCCTCAATCGTTCCAGAGCCAACTAGTTTGCCATTGATGTAACCTGAAACGCTATCACCTTCCACCCTGACCGCAAAGCGGTATGTGGTAGAAGCCGCCAACGCCACAATATCCTGTGTCGCTGTTGCCGTTCCCGCCTTCGCTGTTACAAAGGCTATGTTTGCGTCATCGTCTGTATCAACCACAAACACGGCGGTATCGGTAGCTGTTAATGTTGGAGTTGTCTTGAGATTGATAGCACCAGCATCATCGTCAGCATCGGATAAACCAACTTCAAATTTAAGTGTGGTTATCGTAGCGGGAGTAGTGACAAGGAACTCAGCAAGCACACCCCTATCACCTTTGAATTGGAGTCCCATTCCTTGACCTGCATAACCGTTGTCGTCTGTACCAGTGACAAATTCCAGATAACCATAAGCATTATGCTCAGTGAATGTTACTGCCGCACTTGTGCCATTGGTTTTAGCGGCTGGATACAAAGTGAGTATCGCATCGCCCCAGAACTTGTCTTGAAACACATCGTAGTCAAAGGAATTAGGAATCCATAAAGTACGAGCATGACCTATATTTGTTTTCTGTTGTATTAACCCATCAGAAGGGAATGGTATAGGTAATCCCATGTATAACCTCCTTAGTCTAGTAGCCTCGCACCCGTCATTTGTAATGAGGGTACTGCTATGTCAGGTACGGAAAACCTGACAGTTTCGGGCTTTCGGATAACCCTAGCGTAAACGTCATATCGCTTACGCCCAAGTTCAGCTTTCATTTTCTGTGTGGTTGGTGATGGATTTGTCATTTCAAGAACTGTGAAACCCTGACATTCCAGTAACTTCCCAAATTCACGTTTGTATTCGTCCTTTTTTGCTTGGACTCTATCTTCGGGAACATCATCGGGGATTGTAAAAGTGCCACGTTCCCATATACCCTTCACATACAACACAGATTCAGCCTCCTACTTGCCGTCTACTTCTCGACCAAAAGCAGATTTAACCTGTTTGAATCCATAGACGTTGTACGCCATGTATTCATTAAAACCACCATCAGTAATATTGGTGGCTTTCTCAATCTTCACAGACTGTTGTTCTACAAACGCAATCGCTTCCTCTTGACCGATAAAGTTCTTTTTACCAGATGTACCAGACTCAAGGTCAGCGTGCATATAGCAATCAAGTGTCAAGATTTTTCCCATATAACCGTTGCCCTTATCAGCTTTCAGGTTGCCAATGCTTGCGCTGTAAAGTTGGTTACGGAAGGCTTCAATCTGAATAAGGGATGTATAGGTTGCGGGAGAGAATACGAAGTGACGCCCACTTAACGGGGCTAGGTTGTCGTTCAGGTTTTGTTCACCCTGTAAAACAATCGCTTCGGTTACGTCAACATTGTCAGTACCAATAGCAGTAAAAGCATCAAAACCATTAGTACCGTCAGATGCTAGTTCGTAGTCTACCTGATGCGCAATTGCTTCAGGTGCGACTTTCTCAAGCAGGGTTAGGTACTGTGCCATTTTCTGCACATTCATTTCAAACGGCATTCTGAAAGCGTAGTATGCCATCTGATTAACTGATAACTGCACCTGAGACTCGGTATCAGCAACAAAGGTTACTGATGCACCCGTACCGAATGTAGACCTCTTGGTAACATCGGAACGGTCATTCTGTGCAAAGCTCGGGATATTTCCTATTGTTAACTCATACTTTCGTATGAGAGCAGACTATATCTTCACCCGATAACAACGTGGCTATTAACCACATCGGGCATTTGACATTTAGTCGTTGAACACTCAGGAGATTGGCGACCCATTTGCTTTATTGCTTTCAGATAATCTTCCGCTAGTGGGTCATAAGGTGTGTGTTTCCCACTAGTGATTCGTTTGTTTACGTATTCTAAAAGCAACCCAGCCTTATCCCGTTTCCCTATTAGGTACGGTAATATCGCCTCTAAAGTAACCTTGATGTAATCCATGTTGCGGGTTATAAGGGCAAAACCATTATTCCACTTGGGATTTGTCTGCCGTCTTTCTTGTACGTGAAAGTTCGCACCAAGACCTCTTGTGATTTTAATAGCCTCGTTAATGATTGTTACATCATTATTAACAATGCTCACAGTGGGACAATATTTACCTTTCCCGTTCTTTTCCCTATGATAAAACATTGTTATGCAACCCTCTCCGTCTACGATACCCGCTAACCATGCTAGTTTAGCTACTTCCATTTATCTTTCCCTTCGGCTGCTGATTGTCCAATCCTTTGAATTTTTACTTATTAGTACCAAAGGCTCTAAGGAGTTCCCAGCAATCTGTCAAATTTATACACCGCAAATTAGTTTACGGTGTCGCCCTTACCAACACCGATTTCAGGCTCCCATCTCCTATCCATTAAACTAGGGAGAATGGCAGTCTGACGGTATGTGATAGTGGCAAGCGTACTCCATTGTTCGGGTAGCCAAGTCGCCATTGTAGTGGCGGTCATATCAGCCATATTATTATTAACCTCCTGTGGTTACGTTTTACTTGCCGCTTTGATTGCGGCTTTGTGTTCTTCTAGTTGCTTGTAAGTCATCTTTCGGGTATCAGCCTTCAGTAACTCATCAAGCTTGGGTTTTGATGGATTTATACCAGTAACAGCACCAGTATCAGTTTTCAGCAAACCCCGTTTGACTAATTCAGCATTAAGTCTTTTTTGTACTTCTGCCTCAACGTCTACTTTGGGTTCTACCTTGACTTCTGCCTTTACGTCTGCCACTGGTTTTACTCCCTTTAATGTTTTATTTAATATTCTTTCTGGAACACTAAAATCACCCGTTTGCTTCGCCATCTCAAAAGCTAGTTCATAGTTGTTTAGTATCGAGTCTTCGAGGTCTAACCCAGCTTTCTCAATAAGGTCGTTGAACTTGGTTTGGTTTTCGTTAATTATCCTTTGCTGATAGGTCAGTTGTGATGCCATCTTGACTTTCCGTTCAGCTTGGCTCAACGCTTCCTCTGCTTCTTTTATAGTGGCTTCATCACCGCCAGAAGCCTTAACCGTATTCAATATCTTGCGAAGTGTAGTAACATCTACATTCGTGTCTGCGTTTGTAGGTGTTTCCTTGAGCGTTTTAATCTCACTGTCTTTTTTGGCTATCACTCGCTGAAGTCCTTTGAAACGTACTTCGCCATCTTCAGCAATTAGCCTCTTGACATCTTCCAATGTGAAGGTAGTCTTTTCAGGTTCTTTTACAACTTGTTCCACATTAGTAGTTGGTGTTACTACGGGTTCAACTTGTGTAGTTCCTTCCTTCTCGTCTGCCATAAAATAAAAATCCTCCATTCGTTTTATCTACCGAAGGGAGGACACATAACACTAGAAAAGGAAAAGGGGGACTTAACCCTTACTAGAGTCTGTGTCCCCCTTCTATAAAGCGCATCGAGCGCATTGGTAGTCTGTTAAGGTACTATCTCACCTATCTTAATTATATAGTCTAATATGCGATATTCTGTTCGCTGGAAAGTTAATGTTAGGAATAGAACATATCCAAGTAGTATGCTATATCCTTATTAGTAGCCTTCATTCGCTTCCTGATACGGCTTATTACTTTATCTACTCTAGCCTGTTGATACTTAGTCTCGGGAGTGCCATAGGTTTTAATCACTTCTTCTTCTACCTGCCAATATAGTTTTAGGACTTCTTTAGCCTTGCGTAACTCTTGAAATTCTGCGGGATATGATTCGTACTTCACACCCATATATTCTTCTATGTAATCAAACAATCCCGCTTGCATATTATTCAGCGATTGTTTCAACATTGCCCGCCTTGCATCCGCTTCGGCAAAGTCATAATCGCCAAACTCATCAATCAGGTTATCATCGTACATAGCTTCGTTGTAGACTTGGATGGCATACTGTTCCATACCCATCTTAACTAATGCTTCCTGTGGTGTTTCAGCACCCAGTCTTGAGACTATATCAGAGAAACGCTCATCTTTCTTTCTAGCTTCATAAGCACCACGCCTCGCAGTATAGGCGTCTGCTATGTCCTCTCTGAAGGCAACACCCCTATCTTCGTCTGTATTCTGCCTGTATTTATTTACAGCTTGATTCACACTTCCAGAGAAGTTATCCTCAATAGCCCTGCCCGCCATACCCCAATCCCCCCACGCTGTACCCATAGCCTGTCTGTCAAACTCCAAAGCCTTCACTTGGAATTCAGGTAATTGTTCCAATCTTCTCTGTGATAGCGGGTCTAAATCATCCCAATTATCCTTACCGTTTTGCTTTGCTAATAGATTCTTATATTGTGCGAACTTATTTACATAGGTTAATGCGCCAACACCAAAGAATGAGGGTGCGGCTTGTGCTACGCCATTGATACCAGATTGTTCTGCGGCATCCATAATATCCTGCAATGCTAACGGGATTACCCTTTGTCCGACTGCGGTTAGTGTTCCAGCAGTATCCTTGAATAACGGCTCACCCTGATAACTCTCACCACGCAATAAATCAACCACCAAGCCGAAGGCTGGCGCAGACTTAGATTGTAAGAATCTCCACGCTATCTGGTCTCGACCCTGTTTATTGATATTCCCAAATGCGGTCTTTGATTCACCTGTAAGCATTTGTCCTATAAACCTAATGTACTGAATATAACCTGTCCATATATCGAGTCTTGTCTCACTGTTCTTAAACTTAATCTTCCCGAAGTCAGCACTTCTGGGGTCCTTTTCTATATCAGCCACACCTGTTGCTTCGAGTAACGATATTATCCCGATACCTCCACCCACAAAAGCTACAAGTGCTTTAGCCGCTTCTTTTTTCATATACGGGTTATCACTTAGTAACATCTGACCGATTAGCTTTGGTGTGTTAAACTTTGATGCCTGTAATCTTGTGGAAAATAAGAACGTATTTAGTACGTCAGCGTGTTTTTCTAAGAAAGCGGGTAAATCGCCACGACCTGAAGCGTTATTGATAAACTTGATTAACACGCCTATCTCTTTATCGGTAGCACCTTGAGCAATCATTGTATTCACGCCAGCTTCATAAGTACCTACTCTTAACTCGTTCAGGTAAGTAGCAAAAGCACGTTCTGATTGCCTGACAAATGGTAGTTTTTCAGCCGCTTGAGAAGGGAACGATTCTTCCCTTAGTTTGGTAGCCGCTTTGCGAACATCAGCTAAATACCCATCTTTAGATAGGAAGTCTTTAGTAATGCTCTTTGACCTTAGAATATCATCCATATCTAACGATAATTTCTCCGAAGCGAACGCCTTCAGTTGCCTTGCGAAAGCCTTTGGCACTAGTGTTGGATGCGTAATACTAAGTATTAAGCCCTGTCTCGCTGTACCTGATAAATCACCTGAAGCTAGTACAGAACGTGGTATATTCATCCAATCAAGAATCTTCTGCCTCATTGAAAGCGGTTGTTGTGAAAATGCCCTTAAAGTTTCAGCCATTTCACCGCCATATACATTGGCTATTTCGCCAAAGAATCTAGGTTCTGGAACTGTGCAATTTGTCAATAAATCATCTAATTGGTTTACGGTCTCCTTAGAAGTAAATCCCTTTTCTGCCGAACTTAAAATCTTATGCCTGAATTCTTCCGCTTCTGCCTGTGTCCAAGTCTGTGCAACATATTCAGGTGAGTTGTTTATCTTTGTAATCTCACCCTTCAAAGCGTTAATAGAGGCATTACCACTTGCAGGTGTTACAATACCATCACGGATATTCTCGTTTACGCCTCTAATCCTTGCTTCTACTTCTGCAATATCATTCGCTTTTCGTTGCGCTAACTTTTCAGGTGTCATTTGATAATATGGTTTAGCAGATTCAGGTAACGCCTTATTTGTTATTTGTTCCCATTGCTGTTGAGTGATTTTACCAGCCTGATAATCCGCTTTGGCCTTCGCCATCACAGCACCCTTGCTTGATTCCATTTCCTTAATTGCTTTCTGAGTCTTTTTAAATGTAGGTAGTACAGAGTCAGTTAAATAAGTCTTTAACTTGTTTTCTGCGGCTGTATATGGGGTGGCGGCGGGTATCTTACCATATAGCTTTTCACTTACTGCCGTACCAGCCTTACCAATAGTTCCACCTACCGCTTTGCCAGCTACTTTCATAGCCGCACCAGTACCTTTTTCAACCAAGCCCCAAGGACTCAATTGAATTGCCTTACCAATAGGCTTCGCAATCTTTGATATTTTAGATAATGTGCTACCAGCTTTAGCGGCTTTACCTACACCACCAATAAGACCGCCAACCTCGCCAGCCGCAGGTATTAATAACCAAGGGGCTAGTTCCGCAATACCCTTTACATCAACAGTCCAATCACCCCAAGGCATCTTCATCTTAAAGAGTTTGGGGGCTTCCCATTCTTCCCAACTCCTACGCTTCCAAGAGAAGTAATCCTCGCCTTCATTGCGTTTCGCATCTGGAACTAACGGGTCTGCTATTATTCCAAGAGTAGGTTTAATAACATACTTATCAATCCAATCAAATGGTGCATTGAATACATCTAATGCCCGCTTCCAGAATGGTGTATTGGTTGTCTTAGTAGCCGTTTCAGTTGTCTCTTGAGTAGTTGGTGTAACGGGCGTAGTAGTTTTAGTTGTAGTAGTGGGTGTCTGTGTAACCTGTCTTCTACTAAACGTCTGTACGGGCATCGTAGGCGTTTGAGTAATAGGTTCTTGTGTAACAGGCATTGTCCACTGTGTTTGAGGTTGCCATTGAGTAGTATCAATAGTGGTATCAACGGGAGTAGGAGTAAAAGCCTGTTTACGTGCTTCCCTCTCCTGTTCTGACGTTGCTATTTCCTCTTGTAATCTATCTTTTAAGAGTTTAGTTTGAGAAATCCAATTACCCACCAAACGCACCTCTCTTTAAGCGCATCAAATAAAAATGGTATATATTCTAAAAACTTTTTTACGCCACCGCTTACACCACAGTTACAAGGTAAAGGTAAATAAGCGGGTGCATTATATAATGCACAATCGGAATAATGGATTCTTTTCATCACCTACCACCCCTTTTGTTTCATTGCTTTCCACGAATTTCTTGAATAAGCCTTTTCTGTTGGTAACATTTGGTTGGCTTGATTCAATAAATCATCCCACGTTCTTGACTTATTTTGTCCAGCACTCCAATTAGCGTACCCTTTCAACCCACCTTGTATTGTCGGATTAGTTCTATTTAACCATTGCCCTGAAGGTGTGGCTACATCCATTGGCGTAATACCATTACCCGTAGTCGTAGTGATTAACTTAACATCGGGACTTCCATTAGCCACCCAATCCTGATAATCTTTCCAATACTGTCTGTTTGAATTAAGTGAGTTAGCACTTAAAACATATTTACCACCAAGTTGATAATCTTCAGCTCGGGGTTCTGCTGGTACTTGGTCTACTGAGGTTGAATTTTGCCCCCAACTGGAATCAACACCTAAATAATTCTGTAACCAAACTGGCGCATCGGGATTCTTACCATAAGCCGCATTGTAATACTGAATCCAATCTGAAGGCTGTTGCGACCACTGAAGTAATCGCTGTTGTTTATCAGCTTCCTGTTGGTCTTTCCACTTCTGCTTGTCCCAAGCCAACTGTTCTTTTTCTGAATCCAGATAGTCAGTATCAGTAGTAGAACCACCACCGCCATAAGGACCCATATCCTGTGTATCCGATAAAGACCAAGTACCATTTGCATTAAGGGCATAGAAATATCTATACAGATGACCGTTTACTTCTTCGTCATAATAAAGGTCATTATCACTTACAGTGAGATTTAGTTTACCTTTGAACTTAGATGTGTTTGGTTCGTTGGTAGCGTTAGTATCATCTTTAGGTTGCCCTCCCGCTACCCAAGAATCAACCGAAGCGTACTTTTTCCCGCCTACTTTTTGATATGCCGTAAACCCGTTATACTGTTCTGATGTAAAGTTGTTACTTGGGTTTTCAGGATTAGGCATTGTGGTTGTTGTTTTTGGTGCAGTCTGTGTTGTTGCCGAAGTAGCCCATACATCTGCTCCCCCAGTACCGCCTTCAGATAGATATTCTCTATATTCTGGTGAATTAGCCCAATCGTACCCGCCACCTTCGCCTAACATTAAATCTTGAGTCTTTATCTTTGACAGGTAACCTTCACCATACCTCGCTATAATCCATTGCGTAAAAGCCATACTTTCTGCAAGTCCACTCATTTAAGTACCTCCTGTTAGCCCACGCCGTTGCTTCATTTGCTCCATTTCACCCACCCACTCATTGACCTTTTGTTCCCCGTGCTTTTGCTTTAAGGCATCAAGATACATTGGTGGGTTATCGGAATTACACATCTCGTTGTAATAGACCAACATCTCATCGTTAGAAATTTCCTCAGTCCTGAAAGGCTTTTGTTTCTCAAAACGCTTCCTTAGAACGCTTTGTACTAAGTTGCGTCTATCGTGGAGCTTGTCAACGACTAAATCGTAAATACCTTTTTCAGCCATTTGAGTTCCTCTGATAATTTATAGGTGGCTTTCTCGAACCTTTGTTCTTTAACGACTCGTCAATCATTGCGAAGCTAGTTTCGCTCATTGGATTAGCTTCACCCATAGTACGTTGTTGTTGAGATGGCGGTGTTGCTTTTGATAGTGCTTTAGCTTGTTCAGCTTCAGCCATCTTTGCGCCTTTAGCTTCCTGAATCCATCTGTCCTGTCCAGACTCTTGGGCGAATACCATACCCATAACCTGTTGAACATCGGGATTTTCTAAGGTGAGTTTGTCCACTAACATATCGGCAATAATCTGATTTGATTTCTCTTGGGTGTAACCGTAATACTGTGTGTGTAACGTGCCTAAATCAATAGTTCCGCTTGAGAACATCCTGTCTCCAAGAGTAATCAATCTATCCCTGTCTAATGGGTCTTCCGCTTGCAGGGTAACTGATACAGTAAAATCCCTATCCAAGTCTTCTGATTTCAACCCATCGGGTGTATAACCAACCTTCTTACATATCTCAAATGCCTGCTCAATTCCAGTAGCAAACATCGTTTCCGTGTTCTCAAGGATAGTGTCATAGCGGTGCATCATAGTCTTACCCATAATGTCATCTTGCCTACCGCTATTTGATACCGTAGTACCAGCCATTATCATCGGGTGTCTTGAGATAATGTCAGCCTGTATCTTTGAAAGGTGAGAGAATACTTCTGGTACTGGAGTAAGTTGAGCGTTCTCTATTCTTTTAGAACCTTCGGGCATCGGTAATATGGTGAACGTTCCAGCACTAAAGTCATAAGCCTTTTGAATCTTCGCATTATCTATTTCTGCGTCTTGCGGTATTTGCCATAGTTCTCTAGGGTGAGCATAGAGATGTAATGCGGAAGCTATATCACTTCTTACCAGACATTCTTCTTTGAGTAATCCCCTTGAGCCTCTTAATTCGCCAACAATCATATTTACCAGACTGTTAGCAGAATCCCTCCTACCAAATCCTGAATACCGTCTTATGAATGGTGTAAACCCATAGACATTAGGCTGGAGTTCGTCTTCGAATACAGGTACGCCATCAGCTTCAAAATACTTAACATCTTTATCAAAGTAGGCTACCCAAGCAACCTTACGCTTCTTCTCATCCTTCGACTTCCAATCAGGATATAAGAACTTAATATCGGATTGATTACGTTCACAGATAATGAATACCCTGTCTGGTATCCCGTTCTCATCTTCCTCAACCGAAGCGTACACAGTCACAGGGTCGGGGATAATAAAGAACACTGGTAACTTATTAAGTGTTTCCTCGCCCGTTACCAATGCTTCATTGTGCTGTAAATAAAGATATGTCTCACCACGCAATAAGGGGTTCTTAACCGATTCCTTGAACGGATTGGGGTTCTGCCTTCTTAACAGTTCTGCCCACCTGTTAGTGAGTTTGCTAAGACGTTCCGTTGCATCATCATTCTTAGTTTCTATATAAACCTTCGGGTTGCGGGTTATCATTTGCTCGGAAGGGTTGTCTATAATCTTTCTAGCCAGTCCAGACCGTAACGGCTTGTGAGGTGTGTTGATTCCCTCTACTTTGAAAGTGTCAGTATAATAAGATTCGTCTTCTGTTTGTTCCGTACGCACATCACCATAAAGTTCATTCTGGTAATATTCCTTCATTTCCTTTATCTCTGGAACGGTTACTGCCATACTGCCACCTCACTTAAAATAAAAAGGGACAAGTAATTTACTTGTCCCCCTTAGATACCTATTCAGTTAAACCTTGATTAAGTTACTTCTCTAATTCCTTTGGGTCGGGTGGTTTATTTATTAAATCAATCTCATCCATAATCGCTTGCTTTAATTTCTCTGGACTCATATCCACAAAGTAACCCTTGTCAAAGTAGTGTTCCCAATCGTACATCAGCTTGGATAACTTATCTTCAGTTACATTAGCTTGAAGCGGTTTGATTACAGTACGGTTATCCTTCTGCTTCTGGTGTATATCGTGTACTTCACTAATCTTTAACTTCAAATCTTCGTGCATATTTACTCCCGATAATGGAATGAGAACGGCTCCGCTGTGTGCTGTTTTACAAACCTTCTCATGTACCAAGTCCTACCCCAAGCGTCTATATAATCATCGTGTCCACCGTGAGGATGTCCTACTTCGCCTTGTTCATTAACAAAATATTGGCTAAATTCGTCTATACAGTCTTTGGAATGAATGACAATCTGATTGAGTCTCACGGCTTCCTCAAGCGGATAAATAAAATTAGTGCTTAGCTTACCGCCAGTCCACCACCCTTTCTTCCCTTTAGTGTCTAATTTCCCATCACCATTGAGAAACGCTATCTGGTTGGGAGTATTCAAATCCTTTAACTTATCCAGTATCAGTCTACCGACATTATTGAGTTCAAAACCGTTTAGCGCATTATTGTATAACCTTACTAAAGCATCGTGTACCAATGCCACCCTGTCAGCGGGTATCTTACCGTGTGATTCCGCCACACCCTCACCAGTAACCGAATCCATTACCGTAGTAGCGTGAGGGTCTTCTTTCCCATCTGAAGGGTCGGTAAATAAACAATACCTTCTCCCTACCACTGGTAATTTCCATACCTTGATAGAAGGGTACTTATCGGAGAGCTCTTGTTTTATCGGGTTTCTAATCTCGGCACTCATTAGATTAAGCGCATTAGCATCAAAGAATTTACGGGTTTTAACGATTGTCAACATATCGTCAATAGTCATAGGATATTCACCCTGCCTCTTGTGTGCGGGTATTGCGGCTTTCTCCTTCTCTATATGCTCGGGTGTAACATCGGGTCTGGAATCGGCGGGTAAAAATAACCAAACAAAATCATTACTTTTATTCATTGCACCAATAAAAGTCTTCTTAAAAAACGTATCTATCTTTTCAGTATCAGCAGTAGTACCCATTATGTATTTTGTATTCTTGCTCTTACCGATTGTAGGATATACGGCGGCAAAGTTCGCTTCAGCACAAGGATGGAATTCTGCCTCATCCGCAAACACCCAAGTCGCATCCGTTGACCTGCCCGCATCAGCAGTAGACGCATAACCTTTAGTTCTGCTCTCCATTAACGGATAACCTATTTCACCCCTCTGGTCGGGGTCAGCCTTCAATTTCAGGAAGTCAGGTAGATTATTATTTATAAATTTCAACTTATCCAGTAACGCAAAGGTATCATCTTCATTCTTCGAGAACTGGAGAACCCTCGCATTCTTAAAGAAATGAAGTAACCAACTAATAAGAGCTTCTACTGTCCATGTAAAACCCAATTGCCTAGCTTTCCCAACTACAACAAATTGGTTGTCCAGTATTAAATTTGCAAGATTAACTTGATAATCAAACAGTTTGAACGGTAGAGTCCTTAGATTGTTGCTGTCCTGTATCTTTACATAATTCTCTATGTAATATATCGGGGACATCTTGCACTTCAACCACTCTATTGACTCTCGCTCCGCTTTGCTCAAGTTCTTGCTTGGCGATTCCAATAAGGACATTGACGTTGATTCGGTCATTATTTTCCTTATCTTTTATTGTCTCTTTCTCTAACTTCCCTATTAAGCGGTAATATAACTCAACCTCTTTGGCATTAGACCGCCCATCCAGTATCTTCCCCATCAACACTTCCGCTACATTTTGCTCTTTACTCTTTAAGTAACTGTCTGTACTGAATACTTCTGGCTCTACTTTCCCCTCTACTATCTGCGGCGTGTCCTTTAGTTCCTTCCATTGCTTACGCCAACTGTAATACGTTACCTCCGTTATCCCGTAATGCCTGCAAGTCTCTTTTACAGATGTGGGCAAACATTCCTTTAACCTTTCTTCTGGTGTCAGATTAAGCCACTTGAATACCTCTTGCTTAACCCGCACCTTTCCTTTGTAAGATACTTCAGCCATCTATTCTCCAAAAGGGGGACTGGGAAGTAATGACCTAAATCACTACTTCCTACCTTAATTGTATTATGGCTACTATCACTTTTAGCCTTCTGGAAAGTTAAACCACTACCCCGAAAGTAAAAAAATGAATTTATGTGGGAGGGGTTGAACTATACCATTAGGACATTCAACGCTCACTCAAGGGCTTCGTATTCCAGCCTTTCCCATTATTATCCTAAGGCTATTGGGGCGCATAATAGCTATTATGGTAAAGTAATTACACTCATAATGTTTAGGGTGTCAATTGTATTATGTAAGTTGAGCCTAACAATGTACGTTTTGTCAAGCAGAATAGAGTCTCAACTCTTGATATGATTTTAATTATCACCATTTTAGTGATAAATGGGTGCTTGCGCCTCACTGGAGTTTAATCCACTAAGCATAATTACCTAGTAGTAGGTATAATTACCTAGCCAATCAGAGTAATCAGAATAATCAGTAAGACAGTATATATAAGTAACTAAGTAAGTATATAAGTGGCTGTTACCTAGCGGGCGGGTCATCATCAAAGGCGTGTTATCATCTGTAATAAATAGGTTGTGTATCTAATAGGTAGGGTGAAATAGTGAGGTAGAGAGAGCTAGAGCGAGTAATACGGAGCTTTCAAGAGCGCAGTATTCTCGCCAATAGGTATAGACAGTCTTGACAGTCTATTCATAACACATAGTATAATTAGGGGTGAGGGGAACACTAAGAGGGATGTGAGAGTAGGGTTTAAGGGATAGAGAGAGAAGGGGGAGAAGAGAGGGGAGAGGGGGTATTATATCTTATATCCTCTATAAGCTGCAAGGTCATTAATCCTCATCTGTACTATCTTGCATATTTCACCTCACTATATATAGTATACCATAATCATACTGATAACACAAGTACAGGCTATTCTTTATATATAACTATTGAGAACAATTAGCGGGCATTACAGTGAGCCTAACACACCTTTCAAAGTCTCTCTATCTCTTCCTAGCTCTCAAATGCTATGCTGTAGGAAAATCGTCGGGCAACTGTCGTGTTAATGCAATCCTACAAAATAAAACAAGTATTTACTACTGGCTGACAGCTACTTTACAATTGTATAAACACAGATGGAATCTCACGCTCAAAGATATTTTCCACAGAATCAAAATAGGTATCATTTTACACGTTATCGTCATTGACAGTGAGTAAATATATAGATTATAGTATGAGTAACTAAGTAAATAAGAGGTTAAGCAAGAAACAAAGTAATCGAAACATACATCTTAAAGAGGCTGACTAGCGACACTCTGGATAATGGAGACACCACTAGTAAGGGACAAGAGGGAATAACGTATCAGGATATAATTAAAATAAATTAGGAGTGTGAAGGGATGTACTCACAAAAGACACTCAATCAAGACAAAATGGCAGAAGTACGCTTTGTTCAAAAGCATATCAATGACATAATCCCGAACAGTATAGAGATAATACAACCTAATTTTAGAGCCAAGTTTAATACGGAATTAAGCAAGATAGCAAACGAAGCAATAAAAGAAATAATGAGGTAATTATGAGGGAAGTTTTAGAATCAATTAAGCATATTGTCGAATTGATAGCGAAAATACCATTCCTGTGGATAGAGAAAAACATATTAAATCCGTTCAAGGAAATAATGAAATAGGAGTAAGGAAAAATGAGTAACGCATCATATTGTAGATTCAGGAATACACTGGAAGACTTACGGGATTGCTATGATAATTGGGAAGTCCATAACGAAGAGGAAAAGAAAGCACAAAAGAGGCTATTGGAACTATGCCATAAAATTATTGAGGATTATGAGGAGTAGAATAAAATGGTAGAACTAATACAAGGTAAAGTATGTCCGAAGTGTGGTAAATCAGGAAATATAAGGGTACACTATCGCCAATTCTGGAGGGCTGGGCAGAAAGTAATCCAGTATAGATGTTGGGATTGTGGCAGACTCTTTATTGACAAACAGGAGAACTCAAATGACAAATAGTGATTTTGATTCAGAATTAGAAAATATCCATATTGAACGGGATATAAAAGACATACAAAAAAATGATGATGAGTATTTACGCACTCATCCAGACCCCTACGCTAATGTAGATTTTAGGGTGGCACAAATCCAATGCCCATTCTGTAAAAAGATTATACCATATCAGGGGTGTGCCTACCATTTTTACGAACACGTTGACAATGGTGATATAACTAGAGAATCAGCAGATATAATGGTAGATAATTCTGAAAAATATCTGATACACAGAGAGGACTCAAATGAGTAGTGAAGTAAAACATACTGAGACACCTTACAGGATTGGCTTAAGAAAAACTGGTGAGCTTTATATTGCGACACCTAATGTTAATGGAGTCTTTGATATTATCGCAGAAATGGCGTGTAGGGGAACAGGTAAAGACGAAGCCAACGCCAAGTTTATCTGTCAATGCTGTAATAGCCATCAGCCACTTGTAGATTGCTTAAAAGAACTGGTAAGGCGAGATGATTATGGGTCACTTAGATTACCTACACAAGCGAAAGATGCTATGGTTAAAGCCCTTAAATTAGCAGAAAAGGATGAGTGAGGGAATGAAATCAATTAAGGTGGCTAAAAACTGGCTTATGATAGTTCGTTCCTGTCCATATTGCCATAAAAAGAATGGCGTTTATCAGCACGGGGATGGAACGTTTTGGGCTTGGCATTGTTACGAATGTGGTAAGTCTGCTGATTTAATTATTAAGGCTACTGACTAATCCCTCTTGTCTCTCCTTCGGGGTGGTAGTTGGTACACTACCACCCCTACCATTTTATATTATCCATCGGACTTGCTTTTAGATGCACTCTAATCAAATCATCAACTCCCAATGAAGATAAATACCTTCTTGTCATTTCTAACGTAGAATGTCCTAACATCATCTGTAACGTAAAAATATCCCCACCATTTCTTAGGAATAGTATTGCGCCAGTATGCCTTAAAATGTGCGCCCCTTGCTTACTAGAGTGCGCCTTAATCTGTCCCAGTAACCGTCTAATCTGTACTTGTATTCCCCTTGCTGTAAATGGCTTCCTTTCTTCTGATAACCATAACGAATCAGATTGTATCTCATCACGCCTCATTAAGTAAGACAGGACAGCTTTCTTGGCGTTCTTCCCTATCTTGAGGTATCTTTGCTTATTACCCTTGCCGTATATCGTAATAATATCCCTTGTCATATCAATATCGTTGAGTTTTATTCTGGACATTTCTTCGAGTCTGACACAAGTATCGAGGAATATTGACACTAAGGCACGGTTACGCACATCCACAAACCTATCACCTGAGGTAGCAACCATTAGATTATGTAGGTCGTCATTATTAAGCGGTGTGATTACCAATTTAGGCAGTCGTGGGGCTTTCATTTCAGACATCGGGTTGACCTTGATAGCCTTTTCCGTAACCATCCAAGTAAAGAATGTCTTTAATGACCTGAAGTAGATATGTTGTGTATGAATACTGATAGCTTCACCATTCTTTTTGTTGGGTGTTGTCTGTACCGAATGAAGGAACGCTCTAATATCATCCTTAGTTGGCTTCTTGGTATCGTTGAATCTTAGGAAAGCGTTAATCACCATAGCATAGGCTTCAATAGTACGGTCCGACTTGCTTTCTACTTGACAATGGCTATTAAAAACTTTATAATAAGTTAAGATTAGTTAAGAAAGAAAACAAAGGCATATTTTTTTAACATAAAACCTAAATAAAAGTTAGGAATAAATATTTATAAAAGGGGGATTTAAGTGTCATCTGCTTTATCAAAAATCACAGTACCGAAATCTGCAAAAGTCGCACCATCTGTAAATTTACCAAGAGTCGCCTTATCTATCGGGGAATTCGCTTATCAAACTGGTTACGGTTATAGCACTGTTTATCGAATGGTACACGAAAACCCTCCGCTTATTAAGTCAGTAAAAATGGGTAGCCACAATGTACGAATTCCAATCTCTGAATTAGAAAAGTTTAAGGGTGGTGTGTAGTAAATGACATTTGAAGAAGCAGGACAAATGGGTGGATTTGCTCGCAGTAGAAGTTGTACTAAGGAACAAATTAGAGAATGGGGCAGAAAGGGCGGGTTAGTTGGTGGTCGCCCTAGATTAAAGACCTTAGAGGAATTACTGGCAATGGAATCTAAATTAAAAACTATGAGTTGGTGGAGGTAGAAATGGAATATAAACCAATCTTCTCTGATAGCAGAAACTATGACGAAGAAGTTAATTTCCGTGTATTTGTGGAAATAACATTATATCAACCAGATGATTACCTTGCACCTTATTTAGTCCATATCACTCACGGGGATAGATGGAAGGAAAGTTGGAATGGTACTTGGGAAGTACTTGAAGAGACTGATAGAGCCAAAGCAATCCGAACTGTAATCAATAAACTGGACAACTACCAGTGGACTGAATCTGATTTAGCACTTATTAAATATCAAACAATGACACAACCGAGAACGGGGGAAAATTAAATGGAAGTTAGTAAACTCAAAGACATTTTAGACAAACATAATAAATGGGCTTGTGGGGATAAGGGTGGGGAACGTGCAGACCTCAGGAGTGCATACCTCAGTGGTGCAGACCTCAGGAGTGCATACCTCAGTGGTGCAGACCTCAGTGGTGCAGACCTCAGGAGTGCAAACCTCAGTGGTGCATACCTCAGTGGTGCAGACCTCAGTGGTGCAGACCTCAGTGGTGCAGACCTCAGGAGTGCAAACCTCAGTGGTGCAAACCTCAGGAGTGCAAACCTCAGTGGTGCAGACCTCAGTGGTGCAGACCTCAGGAGTGCAAACCTCAGTGGTGCAGACCTAACCGACACACTCCTATCAAATATAGATTGGCTTCCATATATAGGTATAGTACCCGATTCAAAAGGAAAAGCGAGGGCATACAAAGTTATCAACGCTCAGGGAGAAGGTTGTTTTCAGGGCGGTATTAATTATCTAAAAGATAAGACCGTTACCGTTGAAGATTGGAGTAATGATGTAACTGTACATTGCGCTAAAGGTGTGAATTTAGCCACGTTTCAGTGGTGTCTTAACGCCAAACAAGAAGGTTATCATCTACTAATGATGGAGTTTGATGTATCTCCTTCAAATGTCTGCGTGCCACTGGGGACAGACGGTAAATTTAGGGTTAAGACTGCTACCCGAGTGGGTGAATGTGATTGGACTGGCAGATTAAAAGAGACTCCTAAAAAGAAGGCAATCACAAAATGAATCCAATAGAAACTGAAATGAAGATTAAGAATACCACGATTACAGATTGCTGTATGTACGATGATTGCCAGCGATACCATGACCACTGTGTAGATTGCTTTAGAGGCGACCTATATTTAAGTCCCGATATACCCGAATCAGACTATCACGAATCAACCTTATCCAAACCGATTAAATGGTCTAAAGACAGTATTTATTAAAAGGAGAAGAAATAAATGGAAAGTAAGGCGTTAATGACAATGACGGAAAAAACAATGCTAGAGAGGATTGATGTTGCAAAATTCCCACAGGCATTAAGACCCGAAGAAAAGAAAATGCTGGCTATGGTCGCTATTAGCTATGGTTTTGACCCGCTTATGGGTGAAATCACAGTCTTTCAAGGCAGACCGTATGTAAGCATTGATGGGCGTTATCGCAAGGCACAGGAAACGGGTATCTTCAACGGTATCACTTCAAGACCCGCTACAAAACAAGAACGTGAAGAATGGCAGATACCTGACGGTGATTATTTTGTGAAGTCAACGGTAGAGATTAAGGGCGGTGGACATTTTGATGGTTGGGGAAGGGTTTATGCGAGTGAAACGAAAGGTGGCAAGGGTTATACACCAGTAGAAAAAAATCCCCAACGAATGGCAGAAAAGAGGGGAGACGCACAAGCATTACGCAAGGCGTTCCATATCCCACTACCTAGTTTTGAGGAACGTGGCACACCCGAAGATGAGGCGGTAAATGTGCAAACGGGCGAAATTATTGAATCAAAAGCTGTTGTTATTGATGAGAAGCAAGCCGAACAAGACATTAAAGATTTCTTCCCTGAAAGTGAGCCTGATATGCCTACTGTGCCAAAGGTTAATGCGGTTGTATTAGCTGTCATAAATGAATTACTAAAGAACAAGGATAACAAGGAAAGGATTAAAGCGGAAATCAAAAAGAATGGTTGGAAAGCCACGAAGCCAAGCGAACTATCACAACCACAAGCTGAAATTCTATTAGGGTTATTCCCTGATATTGAAGAAACCAAGAAACTAGGCGCAGTAGAGGAAAACTAATTAAATAAGTAGCTTTGCTGGTGTCCTGTGTAAAACTATCGGTAAGGCAGGTGAGATTAGATACCGAGCCAGCTTAGATGGGAAAGGGGTTAGAGGGGTGAACGTAACACTATATAAAAGTAGACGTTGTCAAATGGTAAGAACCAGCCTCTCTAGCCCTTCCATCAAAAAGGAGAAGTATGGCAAAGATAGAGACATTAACTTTTGAGTATGAACATTGTGGTGAGTGTTCTAATGCGGGATTGAAAAGGGGAGGCAATTACTGTGTAAAAACTAAAAGAACAATCCCCGATGTATGGGGCAAAATCCCCGATTGGTGTCCCCTAGAAGATAAAAAGGAGTCTGACAATGAATAACTATCAAAACTATTACTGGGATAAAGATTGGCAAGAGGGGGAAAAGGAAGCTAATGAGGATATTAAGAAGGGCAGAATTAAACAGTTCGACAATGCTAGGGCAGTAATTACCTATCTCAAAACTATTGACTTTGTTATTGGAGAACAGGAGTCCACAAATGATTAGAGAGTTGATTGCAAAGAAATTATCACTAATGGTATTAGACGTTCAAGCTCAGGACAAAGCAGAAGAATTTGTGAGTACTTATTTATCAACAGCCAACTCCATCCTAACCATCCTTGAAGCAAATGGGTGGATAAGTCCTGAGAAACTAGCATCCCTCAGACAGCAGGTGGAGAAGTGCTTATTGAGTGATGCGGAAATAACTAAATTATTAGAATCAGAGCAAGGATTAATAGTGGCTAATTCCACAAGGGTTTATGAACCAGCGAATATTGCCAAAGCCCAATTACAAGCAGTTCTAAAGATATTGGAGTAACAAAATCATCTGAATAGGTTTGGAGAGAAGTATGAAATTAAATATTTTAGACAAAGGACAAAACAAAATAGAGGTTGAGTTCAATGACATCTCAACCGAACAATGGCGAGTTTATGAGTTCAAAGATGGCAAGGTGAGAATAGAAAAACCACATTGGCTATATGTATCAGCAAGCGGTGGACATAGGCTAATTGATGAAGCTGGCTATTCTCATTATATCCCTAGCGGTTGGTTACATCTGTATTGGTTAGTTAAAGAAGGACTACCACCATTTGTCAGGTAATCCGTTTAACAGTCTCTAATGAATTGATGAGGGATTAAAATGAATAACTTTTACCGCTTCTTAGATGAGATACAACCACCGATGTCAGACGAGGATAGGCAGACAGCTATTGAGTGGCACGAAATGAGAATGAGAAGGGCGTTATGCGCTAAGAGTGCTTTAAGGGATTGGAATTGGGAACATCCAGTAGATATAAAGATACTCCCCGCTAAAGTCCAGACCTTACCAAAAGTAGAAACAAGAGTAGAAGTAGTAGAAACAAAGGTATCTCCAAGAATAATAGACATTTAAGGATTGTAAATGCCTGATGTGATATTTAGCGATAAGATAGGCGGTTATATATACAGAATGGAATCCGCAAACATAGAAGTAGACATATCCCATTGTAGAACGTCTAAGTGGAACAAGACTACTGCTGAGATGATATTCAAGTACATTCACCCTCCAGTAAATAAGTCCAATGTTCTACTCTGGAGAAACGTAGATTTAATTGACAGTAAATTCCCTATTATTAAGGAACTCAACGCCAAGCATAACAAGGTGGATTGGAATGAATTGCTGGAAGATGTTTGTATCAGAACCTTATTGAGATTAAGACAAGGCGAACCAGTGAAGAAGATAGACACATCAATAGGAGCTACATCGCCTGAATACTTATTATATCCGTTACTAGTCAAGGGTCAGCCTAATGTGTGGTTTGGCGAGGGTGGTATCGGGAAGTCGGAACTGGCAAAGGTAGCTTCACTGGCTATCTTCACTCAAATGACTAATAACGAATTAGGGTGGTTAGTGCCAAGTGAATCAGTTAATACTCTCTATCTTGATTGGGAAGCTGATTACGAATCTTTCATATGGCAATACAAGCAATTATGTACTGGATTGGGGCTACCTTACACACGGTATATGGATTATAGAAGATGTTATCACCCGTTAGCAGACGATATAGAACAGATACAGAAGTGGGTTTTTGAGACTAATGCGGGATTAATAATCATTGACTCCATACTTGGTGCGCTTGGCGGTAAGGAATCCAACAGTACAGAGACAGCTTCAGAATACTATAACGCATTAAGACAGCTAGGCTCTATTACTTCTCTAGGGTTAGGTCATACCTCAAAGGGCGAACCAATGAACGGTTACAAGAAAACTGTTATGGGTTCTAAGACATTTGAGGATAGGGCTAGGAATGTATGGGAAGTCAAGAGGGCGCAAGACCAGCCGTTAGGTGAATTAGTCCTGATGATGAAGAACACCAAGTACAATTTCAAGCCACAGAAACCAGTAGCTTACAGGATTGGTTTTAACAATGATGATACTACTTTAGGAACAACTATTATGTTGGTTGATTCTAATAGTGTACCCGAGATTGAGAGGATGCAACCCACTTGGGAACGTATTAGGAAGGAACTAAGAAAACAAGGCAAGGTAATGTCTCAAAAGGAATTAGCAGAAGTATTGGATATTAAGGAAGGCACAGTCCACGCCGCACTATACCAATTTAGACAGATATTCGTTAAGGTCGGTAAGGATTGGGGATTAAAAGAAGATATGAAAGAGGAACAAGGGGAATTAAATGAAAGCTAACTTTTTGAAGGTTTGTATTGTAGTCGTGGCAGTTCTGTTGTATATGAGCATAACTATACACCCTGTTCTCGAATTGACTAGGTATATTTTGGCGTTCATTGAAGCATACGGAGAAGTACCTCAATTCACACCTAATAATTTTATCCTTGAGATTGTATGGATGTGGGCAACTTATTCAATAGGTGCGGTGTTATTCGGTACTGTGCTTTGGAAATACGTTAAGAGGGAGGGATAAGTGATTTGGCTAGAAGGCGTCTATTCAGAAGCTATACATTTTGGTTGTGCGTTTGCGCTGGCTTGGGTTCTTGTCTACCTGACATCGGGCATCTTCTCAACTTGGTTTTACAAGGGGCAGTCTCGTGGAATTTCGGACACGCTTTGGGTTATTGGGTTGTATGGACTGTCTTTTGGGTTGGGTGGGTTATTCCACCTTTGGCTAGATACTTTACAGCGAATCTTTTGAGGGAGTTGAAATGAAATCGTTTGAGATAACTATATTTGTAGAGCCAGTACCAAAGGGCAGGGCGAGAGTAGCAGTTATCAATGGCTATGCTCACGGCTTTACACCCAAGAAAACAAAGGATGCGGAAACGGAAATCATCAATGCCATTCGTGAGCAAGTGGGAGATAGTGAGGTATTTGCTAAGGGAGTGCCGTTAAGACTATCGACTACATTCTACCGTACCAGACCTAAGCATTTGGCAAAGGGTATCACAATGCCAGTGAGCAAGCCTGATGTGGATAACTATGGGAAGTTGTTGCTTGACGCATTAAACCATTGCTTACTTGCAGATGATAGTCAAATCACATCATTAGTCTTAAAGAAACGATATGTAGAGCAAGGCAAGCAACCAAGAATAGATTTGAGTGTGAGGGAAGATGATTAGTCAAATATATTCGTCAATTCGGGAGGGAAGCAGTTTTGTGGAATTGGGAAAGGATATGGGCGAAGTGGTTAAAACGGAATCTGATAAAGCAAAGGAAAAGATTAAAGATGAAATGCACACACTAGAAGGAAGATTTGTTGGCGGGTGCTGGACTAAAGCACACAGAATGAGGTATCAGGAATTAAAAAGAATTATAGGAGAAATGGGATGATTTGGTTAATACCGTTTGGAATTGCATTGGGTTTACTTGGTGTTGGTGTGTGGTTAATCAGTATAGAAATTAGAGCGGGTCTTTGGGAAGACAAAATGTGGTGTCTTGTGTTAGGTATTGTGGTTTCTTGGGTAGCTATTATGGCTTTAATATTCCCACCCATTTGTTACTACTCCTCACGCTCTGAAAGTTTTGAGTGGGCTACCTACTACGAGACTACCATCCAACCCAATGCTATAAGGGAAGATGACACAACAATCTATATCTCAAATACTCAAGCTGGTATATGGCAAGCTGGTGATTCCAATATGGTTGATTATAACAACTATGTGAAGATTACCCGTTATCTGCAAAACAAATTCCCTAGTAAGTTTTGGACTTTTCCCGTACCAGAAAATTTGAAGTATGTGTCTATTGTAAATAACTAAGCGGAGATGTAAATGAGTTTGCATAAAGATGGGAAGTTACCACAGACGGGTACAAAAGAATGGGATGCATTAGTTGAGGATTATCAGGCTGAAAGTGGTTATGATGATTATTACGCAGACAGGTTCGGTTACAAGAACGTGGATTCATTCCAGAGGGCAATGAGAAAGAGGGGAATTAAAAGAGTACCAGATATTGATTTAAGTAGTATGAAGTATGTTGGTAAGATTTGTGTTGGTGGGGATTTTTATCAATGGTCTGCCACCACACCTGTGAATGTGGGTGTTACGGATAAGCCACTAGAAGAAGATGATACTGAACCCTCTGGAATCAATGTACCACTCAAGATAGATACATCAAAAGAACCTAAGACAGTGGCGTTTCTCTTTGACCCACACGCACCCTTTCAGGATAAAAAAGCCGTAACTTTAGTGCGTGAGTTCCTTAAAGAACGCCAACCTGATTATCTGGTATGGGGTGGTGATGTGTGCGACTTCTACCAGATTAGTACCTTTGATAAGAACCCTAATCGTGTTGGTAGCTTACAATCAGACCTTGACGAAACAAGAGATATGATTTGGGATTTCAGAATAGACTTACCTAATACCAAGTTCTACTACCTTGAGGGCAACCACGAATTTAGATTACAGAAATTCCTGTGGACAAAAGCGGAAGCACTATCCAGCCTACGGTCATTGAAACTGGAGGAACTATTAACACTCAAAGACTACCAGACCGAACTAATACCCTACGAGAAGGGCTTAATGATTAATGATGTGTTCCTTGCTTTACACGGTGATATATCAAGTATTCATTCAGGTTATACAGCTAAGAGACTCTACGAGAAACACGGTGGCTGTGGGATAGCGGGACATTGCCATAGGCAGGGTAGCTATCTTAAAAGGAATAGATTTGGATTCTACGGTTGGTGGGAAGGTGGCTGTCTGTGTACGTTAGAACCTGATTATATTATGCACCCGAACTGGACAAACGGCTTTGCACTGGTAACATTCATTGGCAAGAGGTTCTTCACAGAGTCTATCCCGATTGTGGAAGGCAAGTTTATATTTGGAAGTAAATTGTATGAGTGAGGAGTACCCACGTTTAGAACAGGACTTCTATGATAAGTTGATTTGGCAGTTAAGGGGACAACTAAACGATATATTCTACCCACTCAGGAGGTACGGTCAAGATGTTTATGTTGATGGCGCAATAGAGGAAACGATTGAAGTAGCGGAAAGATTCGGTGAGGCAGTGAGGGGTAAGAACGCACCAGTGATATTAAGAAATAAAAGGAATCCAAGAGATTAAAAGGAGAAGGATGAAAGACAAAAATGCAAGGGAACAGATTAACTTTTTAGAACACAAGATAGAGATTGGAGATAGGGAGGCGTTATCGCTTATACCCATTGAGTTTGATTGTCCTCAATGTAAACACACCACTTTAGGGCGGAAACGTATGCTTCGTGATTATTCGGACACATCTACAAGTACGTGGGGTTTTATTAAGGGCGAGGAAGTTATCTACTGTTACTCCTGTGGTAAGAGATTCAGGAACGTAAATGGCTATGAGGAAGTGAAAGATGAATAAGTTTTTTTGCAAGTTATTCGGTCATAAGTATCAGTACATCAATCACTATTACAGATGCGCTAGATGCGGTCAGTTAAGGTGGAAAGTTGAGAAAAAGGTTGAAGTAATCACAATGTATGACCCTTGTAAATGTCCTAATAGTTACGAGGATAAATAATGGGAATGGCTATTGGCTACATCGGTATTTTTCTAGGCTTTTTTGTCGCACCTTGTCAGTTAATCCGAATTATCAAGACAAAGGAAGTTCAAGGTATATCACTTAATACTTATATATTCTTGTGCTTGGCGTTAGCGTGTTATTTGGCGCACGCAATTTACATTCAAAGCCCAGTAT
>Ga0265297_10003727_pt1 | contig 26817 bp, 49 predicted proteins | sample Munlanlwell13791_FD_192502 | JGI IMG/M metagenome (GOLD analysis project Ga0265297, IMG submission 192502) | Leachate microbial communities from a municipal landfill in Southern Ontario, Canada - Leachate well 137-91 | ecosystem: Engineered > Solid waste > Landfill > Unclassified | place...
GAATCACGAAGATTGTCAATACTGCCGCATACTGATACATCACGAACTGTGATTGCATCTGCGACCACTGGGTCTGGGTTATAATGGTCCATCCGTCTGCCATGTTATTTCACCTCGTTATTCTTTACTAAAAATACCCGGCATACCCGATCTGCATCCAGCAAACGTGTGAGAGTATCATAATTGGCTGGATACTCCCCTTCCGATATAATCCCCATTCTGGATTCGAGCCATGCGATTATACGATGGGTTCCACGATGTAATGGAACTGGTTCTATGAATATTTTTTCTGGAGTAAACCCGGCATCTTTCAGGATATTTAGTGTTTCTTTTTTCTGTTTGATATCCAGTATGTTACCGTGGAATTCAATAAACATCTTTTTCAGATGCTTAAGAGTTTCATGAGATCCGCGTAGTATCTTGTATTCATAGCCTTCGACATCCATTCGTGCCACGGTTGGTTCAATTCCATTTGCCTGTACAAATACATCCAGCGTTGTCATGGGCACTGTTATAGATCCTGTAGATTCTCCGAGTTGCACAATCTCATTGACACAACACTGGTTCAATTTCGGATAGATATATATCGGGCTGTTGCACTCCCGGTCGCCAATCGCCATTGAAAATACAGACACATTTTTGAGATTATTCAGGTTGATATTCTTATAGAGTTGACTGACATTTTTTGGTACTGGCTCAATGGCATAGATTGTATCGGCCTTCAGTGCTTCCATAATCGCATAGTACCCAATATTCGCCCCGATATCCAGTACCACGTCGGATCGGTCTAAGAACTTTCCTATATAATCAGTGGAGTGCGGTTCTCGCCTGTGTAGTATCATCAGGTCGCGGGATAACCCCATATCGTTTTCCGGATCGACAAACATATAGTAGTCATTAACCACTATGGGGCTTTTGTTGTAGTCGAACATCCATCGCCAGAAATATCCAAGACAACCCCACGTTTTTCTGTTCCAGAAATATAATATCGAATAAGCAATCTTAATCAATTTCAACAGCACGGGATTATTCTCATCTGCCATCTTATTTCACCACCATGATCAGCATGATTGCACATATCGACATTGCGAACAGGAATATGATGAACGGTAACAATTTCATCCACTCCGGTTCTTCCATCGGGGGCTTGCGGTATTCAAAGAGGTTGTCAATGACACCTGCGATACTACCCGGCCCGATATCTTTACCGAATGGCAGGAGAGCATCGAGCGGGATGTTGGAATACTTTGGGGCATAGAGGGTTGTCGTGTTGCAGATAAGGGAAGGGTTGAGATATTCCTGGGCATCTTCGTATGAATTGAATCCGAGCTTAGCAAGGATCTCGCCAGCGTCCTCGGCATCTTTATCGATCCCATTGAATGTCAGGGCATTATCAATATCCCGGTGGTTCTTGTAGCCCATCATGGATAATGTGGTGAGATATTTATTTGCAATCGGATCCTGCACGAACCCTCTATCGATGTGCACGATATCGAATGCCACACCCATGAACATGTACGACCCGAGATACTTCTTCACGTAGTACATAATGTTGTTGCCCCATTCGCGGCGATACATCCCGTTGCGGAGAGAGAACCCCCCGAATGGTGCAACGTTACGAACCCGGTTCATGATTCCCACTACTGGCAGGTGGGTCCAGACTTTCGATACCACAAATGGGATATAAGGTCTGAACACGAAGAACAGGAATGCCAAAATCAGCACCTCGACTTCCAATGCCGTCTGCCACACGAACATCCAGTGCGAGAATGAATCGAACGTAGCTGTTTGCATCTGGACTGGCACTTCAGCAGCTTGATTGGCACCGAGCATGGTACCGGCTGCACCAATTAAGAACGACATCAGAAACCCCTCCCACCCTTCTTATTACCAAACAATCCTATGGCAGCATTCTGATTCTGGGTGCCATCGATAACGGTACCCGTTGCCGATGACTCTTCATGGAGGATCTGCGAATATCCTGGAGCCACATAGCGGAGCTGCTTTCCATCACGGGATCTGCGGAGCTGCACACCTATGAAATACTCGAACTGCACGGCCTCCATTGGCTCGAGCTCCCCATCCCATTGCATCATGGTCAGGATGGCCCTCACACCATGGAGCATCCGTTCAAAGTCAAAGTCACCATGGATAATGGTGAGCTGATTCATACGGGTAGCTACCAGCGGAGCTTTCTCCCGCATCCATGCCGGGACTTCATCGGTACCAAGGATGAACTGCAGATATTCTTGGGATAGGGTAATCGGACGTTCTGCCGGTCCACCCGCGGATACTGGTCTGCGAGCCTCGACTGGAGCCGGTCTTTGCATCTCGTCGATAACCTGCTTCACACCCACCTTCTTCATGTAGGTGTTGGCAAGGTTTTTTCGATCCATTACAATCTCCGGATCAGGAGTTTCATCACCGCATCGATCTTCTTGATGAGGATTTCAGTATTCTGTTCGATACGACGGAGAAGCACAACAACCCCGAGCAGGATCATTGCGATAACCACCGATAAGAGAATGTAGATGACAATTTCGATCATAGACATACCATAAAAAGAATTTCGTAGTCAACGGTCATTCGACAAGAGCAGGGTCGTAACCCATCTGTTTGAAAACATATTGTTTCTGTGGTTTGGTCAGGTGCTCCATGGCTTCGATGGCCATCATCCCTGTTGGTCCGAACCGTTTGCCGGTTTCGGCGTATTCTTCTGGTGAGAGTTTGTTCTTCCCATTGAGGAGAGATTGGATGATCCCGGGTCCGGCATCACCCATCTTTTTTTCCATTGCTTTGAGCTGGTTAATCACACGGTTCATTGCAAATCGTATACCCGGGCTTGAATTCACCTGCGCTTCGATATCTTCAAGAGTTGGTTGTGTCATCGTTTGCTCCTTGGCTTCGTCTGATTTGCGAACCTGTATTCGTTTTCATCAACAGGTTCTCCATCGGTTTCAAGGTATTCTCCTCTCTGTGCCCTGCCGATACCTTCCAGTTTCAGCCACCCGAGTAGTGACAGAACGCCAAGCACAAGCTCAACAAACCCTGCTACAGACAATCCCCAGCAGATCCATGCATGCGGGGTAGAAGCACAGTAGTCAGCCACTTGGGTAATATAGACAGAGTTGTTCCCGAGAGACACCCCCATCTTGTCAACGTTCTGAATTACCTGAACATCGATAAGCATCGACGCTGTATATGGGAGCATCAGGGCACAGATCAGGAACCCGCCAAATGCGAGGATTCCAAATGCCATGATTGCTATCGATGGCACCCGGTCCCTGAATACCGTCATCAGGATCCCAAGTATCAGGCAGAGCCACGAGAGATACCACGAAGCGTACCAGAACTCAAGAGGATATACATTGTCCTGGACTGTCAGCGGGACTGCTGTGAATACCTCGAATGTGTCATCACCATTCACAAAAGTATATGAGTTAAACAGCCCGCCCATTTGCTGTACGCTGGTATTCGATGTATTTGCTATGAACGGTCCAGCGGCACTGGTAAATGGCACCAGAAGCGCAATGACAGCCATCAGAAGCAATATCCTCGACAGTCCCTTCATATATTATCCTTCGTTCAGAAACTTATATAGTTATCTAACACCTATATAACTTTCATGCCAGAAGAGATTCCTACACTGATTAATCCTTTACTCCCGTCGTGGAAAGCGATTGATGGGCAGATATGTACCCAGTACCAGAACATGAGCGTGTTTGCGTCCGGAGGGGATCCGTGCTACCAAGTGAGCAACGGATCGTGGGTTGCGAGCGCGAAAGAGGTGATGTTCTACACCGATTCCGAAGTCCTGAAGATTGCCATCTGCGGGGGTGTCCTGATCCTCGCGGTCATGGTGATCACCTACGCTCTGTACAAGGCGTATATGCAGAGATACTACCAGTGGCTCCGGAATAAGGAACTTGAAGACAAGATGAAGGTCGGTGTTGCAACGCAAGCGGATATGGACGAACTTGCAAAACCGATCCCGGGGATTAATAAGACGATGCTGTTCGTGGCCGGTCTGCTAGTGATGCTAGCTGGTGCGGCAATGTGGATAATGCCGTAACTTTTATCATCTTACACTCCTATTTCTTTTTTATGTCAACACACGCAGCGCATAAGCATGTCAGAAAACTGGTAAGTGGCGATGGGCATGGATCGGATGAGATTGCAGAACTTGGAAGAGAGGCGATCAAAGGAGTGACGACGGTTGGGACCGTGGCGATTGCCGGAAGTGTGATGGGTGGGATCGTCGGATCGATGCAGAAGTAAGAATCTTTTTTTTAACAAACCTTTAAGTAGTATTGAATCATACTATATCCTATGTCAAAATACAAAAAATGTGACCATCTTGCAGAGCGACTCGAAATAGCAAAATGTATGGCATATCGACCGGTAAAGGAACTTTGTAAAGATTGCCCAAAATCGAAATCACCATACCATGTGACAGCTACGTGCTGGAAGGTAAGTGCTGATAACTGATGGCATTCACTACCTGTCTTTGCTGTGGAAAGGTGTTTGAATACCACAGACCACTTCATAAAAGAAAATATTGCAGTGAGTCGTGCAGGGCGGCTGCAACAAAAACAGGAAAAGTTAAAACTTGCATGACCTGCGGAAAACAATTCTACGTTTGTAAATCCAGATCAGAAGCATATTCAAACGACTTTTGTTCAAAGAAATGCTATGGAAATTTTGTGAAGAAGCAATATGTCTGTATCTGTGAAAACTGTGAGAAACCATTTCTCAAAAGCGAGTCCCAGATCCTCTATGGCTACGGTATATTTTGCGAGAAAAAATGCCAGAGAGAATTCCAGATTGGAATAAACAGCCCACAATGGAAAGGTGGAATATCTCCACTTCGCAAGATGATCCAGAACCATCAGAAATACATTAACTGGAGGAATGCCGTATTCTCACGAGATGATTACCACGACTGGTTTTCCGGATGCCGCGGAGATCTCGTCGCGCACCATATAGTGAAGTTCTCTGATATAATCGAGAAGAACTGTATAAAAACAGTCGAAGAAGCAATCGAGTGCGACGAACTATGGAATGTTTCAAATGGTGTCACAATGTTGAGAACAACCCACGAAGCCCACCACGATATGTGGGGCTGGTAAGTAAATAAAAAAAGCCACGATCCCCGATTGGTAGATCGTGGCTAGTGTTGCAACCGGTAGTCAACTTTCTGCACAAATTGTGGGTTTCTGGAACCCGATCAGATACCAGGGCCGGCAAAGGCTCCAATGACGATCATAAGGATACCTACCCCTATGATTGCAATCGGAAGCACATTCGCGAGATTGAATGTGGCCTGGGCCTGAGAGTCGATGTTCACGTACCAAAGCCTTGTTTACAATCCTGTTCACAAGCTTACGATATTTCGTGATCGTCGAGTTCCAGGTCGGTGACAGCTTGATATTTCCGCTGGTAACCGCATAGGAGATGCTACCGACAACCACTGCGATGATATAGAGCGCAATGAGTACACCGCCGACGGCGATGATGATTCCAATTGCTCCCTGCATTGCAGTCTCGTCCATCTCGGGCGTTGCCTCTTCGCTGTGGTATGCACGGAAACCCTTAACGGGTCCGTACTTCATACCCATAGCGAGGCCGCGCTGTGCTGAGTGCATAAACATTTCGTGTGTCACCCCCTACAAAGGAAAATACGGGGGATATAGTTATATAGGTTGGCAAGAGATAGTTATACATTCTATTGAGGTTACCATGAGTCTTACAGAATCCGATGGAGTGTTCAAGGTCCGGACAGGGAACCATTCCGAGAAACTGCTTCAGGTGCGAGCGAGCATGTCCGGGGAGTATCGCAGGTTCACAGAGGATAATGGGAATAAGATCATCTTTGTGAAGGTGTGAGGATGAAGTACCGAGTGGAATACTATCTGGATCCCATACTCTACAGTTTCAAATTCATCCTCGCTTCTATGATATGCTTTCAATCTGCCGTTGCCGTGATATTCACAGGGGTCTTTACCACTAAAATGTTGCAGCTATGCGGCGTTTCACTTAATGTACAGAATATGATTTTTTTACCATGTGCAGTTTACTTCTTGTGGGCATTTTGTATATCACTAATCGACATGAACATCGAGCGGGATGCTCTTTAAACAACACTTTTTTATATCAATTTCACCAATTACGCCTTATGGCAATCAATCACGACACCAAGCAATTCAAAAACGGTATGAAAATCGAAAGCCGTGAGCATCCGACTCTTCCAAAAGCCACCGTTGCTGTAATCGTTGAAAACCACATCGCAATTCACCCGAATGCATACAAGTGAGGTATCATGAAATCATTCCTCGAACTTGCCAATGACAGACCACAACTCTCCAAGAAGGATCTTGACTGCCTCGAACACCACACCGGGAAAGATCGGGCGTTGCTGAAGAAGGTCCATCTCGACGGGATGGAAAAAATGGAGAACTGGGGCATTCCCTGATCTACAACACCGTGGCCATATGGACGCACAGGCTGTAGGTCAACTGCTGGTAGATCGAGCCGAAGTTCAGGGCTGCAACCACGAGGACCAGCAATACCATCAATGCTATTTTTTGTCCATTGTCTTTGAGATGAGCATCTGCATATGATGCAACCGGGTAACACGCCAATAGGATGAAAATAGGCGTGGCAAATATGGCATAGCGGGGCATCACTGCGGTTACCGTGGACATCGGCAAGAGTGCGAAAGGGATAAGCAGTGCTGTGACAGCCAACGGGGTGATTGCCGGTTCTTCCTTTCTGTACCTATACACGCAGTATATTGACAATGGCACAATTACAATCAACGACCAGCACAGCATCTCATTTGTCACCGTTGCTGCAATGATCCCGGGAGTATTCCACAGAACATTGAATATCCCATGGTTGGTCCTAGACGAGAACTGGGCAATGTCGAATTTCATCACAGACGGGAGAAGTATCAATAATGCGGTTGCTATCGAATATAACCACATCTCATTTTCTTTACCAAACCCACGGTGCCACCACAGGAGCCAGAGCATCAGGATGACTATTGGAAGCCCGGCATAGTAGTGACTCATCAGGCAACATGCGATGGACCCCCCAATGCCAAAGATTCTAATTGGTGTGAATCCGGAATGGTATGTCTGGATCCAGAAGATAAGGAAACAGACAAAGAACATCACTGCGAGAGAATATGCCCTGGCGTTTTGGGAATAGTAGGTGAACGGGAACATCACGGCACTTACTGCAGCCATTGAGTACCCGAGAAGATACCCACGGGGATTCTCCCACGATCCGAAGTAGTTCTTACCAAGCAGGAACATCAGTGGGATGGTCAGAGTACCGCAGACCGCTGCCGGGAACCTGATTGCAAAGTTCGTATCTCCGAAGATCTGGACTGACCAGTGCGCGAGCATGTAGTAGAGAGGGGGGTTGTAATCAACTGATAGGGACCATGTGACGATATCGCTGATACTTCTGGCAGCGGCTTCTCTGGTTACCATTTCATCTACCATCAGGCATTGCCAGTCGAGGTTGTAGAACCTGATGGCAGATCCGAGAAGAGTGATGAGAAATACGGTTACTATGGCGAATCTGCTATCGAACCAAAAAGGTTTGGTATCAATCGCGTTTCCCTGTGAGTGCATAAGTAATTCCTGATAGTCCGTCGCCTATCTTCTCGAACTTCTTTTGGAGTGGGGTACTTGTTTGTTTTTTATGCTCTCTACTACCACGCGTATCATCATCGTCATCAATAACGATAAACTCATCTTTCGGTTTCTTCACATCAATGATAATGTTGGATCTGGTCACAGTTACTATGAGAGATCCATCGCGGGTCTTATACTTTCCATCAAGGTTTGGTATGTTCATTGGTTCACCTCTATGCTTCAATCTCACTTGTCCTTGTTATTCCATCATCTACCGTTTCTGCTAATGGAACACTTCCCTCATCCTTGGTCACAACCGACCACGATTCTTCGTATTGCTTCAGTATCCGCTCGCATGCTTTCGGCGGGATGTTGAATGTCTCACCCTTCAGGCCATCGACACGCATTGCCGGCTGCCCAAGCGGAATCTTCTCGAATGTGTTGATCCCGAAGTCCATCTTTCGCCTCTCGACAAGGAATGTGCCTATCGGGAGGTCACTGACGAGGTTCTGGATCTTCAGCATCGAGTACGAATTATGCACACTTGCCCCGGCCATCCAGTAGAAGTAGTCAATCCTTTTCAGGATACGCCAATCGATGAAATCAGTCTCATGGGTTGCGAGGCTGGTTGAGATGTTTGCCTTACGCAGATCCTTCCAATCCCCGGCCACCATGTCGATGAGTTTCCAGACATCGCCTTCGGATCGTGGTTCGAATACATCATCGATTTCATCGAGGATAAAATGGAGGTGCCGATATTTATTCATCTTGCGGGCAGTGTGGATCATGTCGAACCAGAAGTAGCTTGGGGATACCTCGCGGTTCTCATATGAGGTTTTTGTTGACTTTTTTGATTTCCGCCCCGGGGTTTTGGATTTCACCGCCTTCTTATACTCTTCGTCTCTTTCAGCATCTTCGCTGATATCCATCTTCTTCTCTCGGAGTCGCTGGATCAATGTAGGAGAGAGGGTGTATGACTGCGGTTCGAGAATTGCATTGACGCATCCCCATCTCAACCGTTTCATCAAGTCCTGCGAATCCTTGTAGACATGCGGTGCCGGGAGGTTCTTTATGCAAATCTCCTGCCGCTTGTGGTTGTAGGAATAGAACAGGACTTTGTTGATATCCCGCTCGTGGACCCATAGGTGGAATTCCTTCGTCGCACCCATACGACCTTTGAAAGAGTTCCACCAGTTCTGGGCGATGATGTTCGGGCACGAGTCCAGATCACGGATACGCCAGAGGACGGTTTCGAGGAATATCTTACCGGCATACGGTGAGAGATCGTTCTTCGCAAGGAGATCCTTTATGAAGTCGATCTTTGAGACATGGAGGCACTTGGACATCTGGGCTTCGTAACAGAGTAGAGTAGACTTACCCTGACCCGGCTGGGAGAGGTGGAGTGAGGACTTCCCGCCACCGTTGGCGGCGAACTGCCCGGAATCGTGGGTGATACTGTCGTTCCAGTTCTTCTCTCCGATGTACTTGGAGATGTTTGAATAATCCATCAGGTGTCCCTCCCAACTGGGATCCCCCCGGCACCGGCACCAATCCCGGCTGCGATATCCTTGAGATCCAGATATCCTTCGGCAAGCGCAATGGGGAATATCGCCTGGTTGATCTCGAAGCACTTCTTCAGGATCTCCGACTGTGCCCATCCTTTCATTGAAGCACTATTTGGACCATCGAGGGTATTAATCCCGTCCATGTACTTCTTGCGGGCATAGTTGAAGGCAGCAACGAATTCCTTGAACTTGTCATCAACTGCTTCAAGAGCATAGGTATCCTTTTCCTCATCGAATTTCTGACGGATTTTGTTGTCTGCTATCATACATGCCAGTGTCCACTCGTAAACAGTCTGTGAGTAATTCATCGCATTGGCTGCATTGTAGTTGACCTTCATGATCGACAGCAGCAGGGAGAACCCGGTCTTGAAATCCTTGTCTATCTTCGACGGAGCCATATTACACCTCCAATGATTGCTATAATACCAATGAGTGGTGAGAGTGGAGCTGGGGGGGTGACCACTACAGCTTCGGGCGCCTTAGCTGTAACTTGCACCGGTGTCATCAATGTAGGTACCGGAGTGGGTGTAGGGGAAGTAGTCGGAAGAACGATAGTAGTAACGTTCATAGGTGGCACATCTGGTCTATTGTCAGGTACTCGAATCGTTTCAACCACGGTCACTTGAACCACCTCAAAAGTTCCATCCATATTCGTTCTGGTGATATTCTTATAGGTAATCACCGTCTGGTTTGTCATATTGACAGGTCTTGCCACCACTGCGAACACATATGAATTGCCTCTGCCGAACCCGCTTGTGCAGAAACTATCCTTCTCGCAGTTGTAACCATCCCACTGGTACCATTCCCCAGGAACGAACTGATCATCGATGCAGGTGAGATGATGTGGTTTCAGATCGCCAAGATCTACGATTTTGTCAGGGTATCCCATCCCGGCATTTTCCGAATCTTTCCACCACCCGAATTTTCCAGTGAACCCGTATACCCCTCCGAGATCGTAGCATTGCCCCATAGAAATATTCTCTCCCTGATGAACGTAGGAACCATTGGGTAATACATTCACCGAGTAGTTATGGACAGAGCCATAGACAAAGACAGATGCGGATGCGAACGGAATCGTCAGAGAGAGTGCTGCAATACAGACTGCTGCTATCACGAAACAATTGGTATTGTATTCATTCATTGTCTATACCTTCCTGTCTCTGAATAAGACTATAAGAATGGCAATAATAGATACTGCAGCGATCACATACCACGATAGTACTTCTCCTGCCTTGTATGGGTAATCAACCTTCGCCCCAAGTGCATCTGTGATATCCGGCGTTGCCGTAGCCGTATGCCAGCGGTCCTGATAAACCACCGTCGTCATGATGATTGTCTTGGTCACCACATCCGGCTTAACACTCCCATTTCCAAAGTAGTTGATATACTGCGTCGGTGTCGGGCTCGCGTCCCACGCCTGATATATTGGCCACCGGACCGAAGTCTGCATCCCATTGGCATAAACGGTACTAGTGTGCCACCCCGGGCTCATCTCCTGTAGTGGCATCTTCATCTTGATTGACCAGTTGCCAGAAGTTCCGGTATATGGTCGGTATACCACTCCCTCGAATGTAAACTTCTTCTTATCGCCAAGAGTGGCATGGTCGAACTCATCCACATACAGGGTGACTTTGGTGCCATCGATAAGGTTGCTGGTACCAGACGCAGTGATCTCATCCCATCCGGTCTGCTCGTGTCTGGTGATGGTTAATGATGGAGGCTGGACAAAGATCGAATATTCTTGGAGGTTATCGGTTTTCGAGTCATTGACCATCACGCGAAGATCTGTTAACACTGTTTGGACTTGCGCTCCGAACTCATCCTTATATTTCCCATTCAGCAGCGACTTTATCCCCTTTCCATTCCATGAGATATCCTTGAGATATTTCAGATCTGTGTTGTCTCGAGCAACGATCTCTGCCGGGTAGGTGTAGACCATGGTGTACCTACCCTCTGGCATGTTAGCGGTGTCTGATGGTTTCAGATTGCAATAATAGGTTTCATTGCCATCTCCAACTGACGGGACATCATACATCGGGTTGTGGTTTTTCAGTTCCTTATCCGGGAAGTACCAGCACGCGCCTTCCGGGTGGTCCATCTGGATGACTGCAGGATCCCCTTGAGCTATATAGACTACTGGGAAAGCAGATGCCGTGGACACAATAATTAAAATAACCACAACTGCGATAAGGAACACAAATGCTATCGATTTTATCCACGAATTCGGTAGCAATTTACGGAGTTCCATCGTCTACCTCCGGCTTATCAGCACGTTCGCCCCGACTATTGCCAGCAGGATCCCCGCGACCAGGTTCGGATGCCCCGGGAGCTCTGCATAGAGGATATAGGTACCAGCACAGAACACGAGCAGTGCACAGCCATTGATGACTGCGGTGAGCTTGGAGAGAGCCGGGAACTTGATGGAGTCCCGGACCCGCTCTGGCAGAGTCTTCTTCCGGAACAGGAGTCCGTTCTGGATCTCGTAATCCTTTGGGATCTCAAAGTGTCTTGGAGGATCTTGGACTACAGTTGGCATAATCACCGGTCTCTGCTGGTGTGCACAATCCGATGCTATCTGTGATGGTCTCTGTTGCACCGACTGCATAGGTGCTTTCTTCCTCCACCTCCCGCTCATCAGTCCAAATACCGTCTCATTCATCCTTTCAAAAAAACCCTTTTCAAGCGGCTTATAATCGTAATCGGTGCTGAAAACAGCCACATCTTCTGCTTGTGGTTCGATGGACTCTGGCATAGGGTTATATATTTCCTGCAATGGTTATATAACTATCCCAATTAGTTATATAAGGTAAGAATAACTCGCCATTTCATCCCTTGTAAAATAACACTTCCCTTCGTAATATTCTGTTATCATCTTCGAAAAGTACAATTCCCATACCTTTCTATTATGATTGGTTTTAGTATGGCAAGAATCGCACAATGGTACAAACTTTCTGTTTTCTATTGAATCTCCATCGTTACAACACGATTTTTTATCATATAGCAACATTTGGTTCACGAACCTTTACAACTTTCTCCCCCATTCGTTCAAGTACACTTTCATCTTGTCAATCTCCCCCGGAGGAAAAGCGATCCCGAGATAGTGCTTGAGGATGGTGTCTATGTCATGCCCCATGCTCGATGCGATGCTCGGGTACTTGTCCTCGTAGCAGGCGATGAGCCACGAGTCGAGAGTCTTGCGAAACATCTTGCTGGTGATCCCATCCTCTCCGATCCCCGCCTCCTTGGCATACCGTCGCAGCGTATCTCTTAATGACACCTTCTTCGGCTTCACGATCCCCCTATTGAAGTAGTTGTCCAATGCGTCGCAACCAGGCAGCGACAGGTGGATGGTCCTCTCCTTGTACTGGCACTTCTCCTTCAGGCAAGCCCCCTTTGGAAGTTCAATGCACCGCCGTGCTGGCCGATACCAGGACCGTTCCATCCTCTCGAATTCAACCGGTCGCATTCCTGTGTGCAACATGGCATCCATCAGGTACGCGTACCTTGGAGTATTCTTCATGGCAATGGCCCGCAGAGCCTCGTACTCACTTGGAGTGAGGATTCGGGTGCCTTGTTTGATAATATGGTCATTTTGGGAATCCATACGAATTATATGTCGTGGTTGTTCGTATTAAGCCTTTTCATTTGGTTCGTATTAAAATATGCACAAGTTTTAACGTCATAAAACGAACATCTATGCAAAGCGGTTCGTAATTATATAGTTATATAAGAAAACAAACAAATTTCTTATATAAGAAAAATCAAAAACTTATATAACCAACACAATCACTTATATAAGAAAAAAAAGAGAGTTCTGCACACTCTGCAGAATCACTTTTGCTTCTTCCGGCTTTTGTACTCATCCGGAACAAACTTCTCATAGGGATCCACTTTGATGTAGTGACCCTTCTCACCGTTCTTTGTACCGGGCCTTCCCTTCTGTCCTTCTGGCATGGTTCACCTCAACAGGTAAAAGGATGTGGTGGAAGATAATGGTTTCTGCACAATTTGCAGAAATACCCGGACCTAGATCCCGGGCTGGTCGCTGAATACCACATCGATTTCATTGGGAACATACTCTTCCTGGTATTCGATATAGCCCTGCTGCTTAGCTGCGAGCATATCCTGGAAGGCCAGTGCGTGAGAGTCGCTTTTTGAATATCCTTGGTCGTGGTAGAAGTGATAACGCTCTGTTAAGTATCTCTGAAGATTAGGATCACCAGAAAATGCCGGAGTTGACATAAGAGGGAATTGTTACCTGGCGACATAATGGTTTCTGCACAATCAGATCTTGGATGATCGCGGATGATCACGGATTTGCCAGATCGGTTCTGCAGAATCGGTCCCAGCCTTTTTCCTGGTGTGCTTGGATGAGATCAAAATCGTGCATGACCAGCAGCGGAGCGATGAAAAAATTTTTCCGGAAAACACGGGTACGTCCTCACGATTTAGATCTGTGAAAAACTACCCAAAAACACGATCAAAAATTTTCTCAAAACCCCCGGTACGTCCTACCCTATCCGGCCATCATTCCAGCGCCCGCGCCGCGCTCGCGTGGATCGCGCGTACATCTGGATTAATTTATGTTTGGGGGTATTGGGACGTACCCGTCTATTAGCTCCTCTATGATGTTACAAGGGGAAACTATACATATTTGGTTCAATTGTGGTTATATAACCTGTGAGAGTGGTCTAGCATACAAAAATCATGAATGGAGGATATATAACCGGCTCCACTCAAAAAAAATTGTTTTCCGGAAAATTTTTTAAAAAACTTTCAAAAAAGATCAATCACTCAAAAATTTGAGCTATAAGAGACTTGCAAGAAAAAAGAGGGGATGAAGATACTATACAGGGTTTTTAATGGCTGAAGTGGTCCCGGGCATTATCTCAGATCCTTTCCATGTTCTATAGCATTCCGGATTATTGCACCGGTACCTTTGGTATTCGTGTCCCCGGGTTTCCCCGGGTTTCCTTGGATTCTTAATCTTTCCAGCATTGACAAATGATTCTGAATTACAGTATGGACATTGCATGGCGATCACTCTTCAACGGGCTCATAGTCCGTCAATACAGACAAGAATTGTTCCTTTGTAATCTTTGGTACGATCATGTCATCAATGCCAATATAGCAGGATCCACCGGCTTCAATCATAAAGACCGGATTACCTTTACCGTCAATATCTAAGATCAGCTCTTTTAATTTTTCTTCATTGTAATCATGTACGGTTATCCTGTACTTCTTTGATAGTGCGCTGCAGGTATCCGATACACCATAGTCTTTTAGTGCTTCATAAAATGCTTCATACTCCATATTAGACATGTCTTCATCATCGATACATGGGTAATCGTTGAGACTGTTTAAACAGTCTATAATTGCCCGGGCACTTTCTTCATTATCCAGGTTAAGTAGTCCCTTTAACGCGATCAAAACTCCGGCTGATCCATACCCCCCGGTTATCTCAAAAACATAGTCCAATAATCCATGCTCTTCAAGGAATAGTTTCCTATTTGACCGTTCGACCATACATGAATTATCGTAGTCGCCATATTCCATGAACTTCGAGATAATGAAGAGCTCATCAATTGGCGTATTGTCGATGGTGGATTTTAAACCAATGCGTTCAATGTCATCATAATAAACATGAGATGATGCCGGATAAATCAAATCCTCATAGATATATTCCGGGTATCCTTTTACTTGCCTGTGTTCTGAATAGGTACATAAATCAATGTTACCGATTTTTTCAATATCTAACATGGTGATCATTTATTCCACCTCCCGGGCATTATCCAATGATTCCAGTATTTCCACTTCAGAAAATCCCATTTTGAGAAGCTCTGATTTATTCAATCTTTTCAGATCTGCGATAATTTCGTTTATGTAATCGTCCCCGCCATCCGATTCTACCCCGGATAATGTATTAAAGATCTTATCGGTCATCCCGGTATCGGTCTCAATTTTAGTTTCTACAATGACGGTGATATATGACCAGATCCCATTATTCAGATCTTCCAGCCGGTCACAATCTTCTTTAGCGTACGCGTATGACGCATTTTTTAAACTGCCGTACTTCTTGATTGTTTCCGATTTAGCTTTTCGTGATACATGAGACCAGTCTTTTTTATCGAATGGTATATGGTTACCGGGTTTAATCCCGTTATACTCTCTTGAGTATGTTGGATACTCCGGATTAGCTTTTCCGATAAAACGTCCATCGGTATCCCGTTCCATTTCAGCCGGGAGACGTTCATAAAATTCATGCATTGATCGGACATAAACGCCGGGTCCAATGTCATTGGTGAATTTTCCAAGGTAGTCGGAATTATCAAATCCGTATTCGTCATACTCTTTTTTTATGGTTGTTTCACCAATTGTATAGGTAGTGCATTTTTTCATTTATTTCACCTCCGGGAATACTTCGGTATCATCTGATACCTTAAAACAGCGGTACGGCATATTCCGTGAATACTGGTCTTTTTCTCTATCGAACCACTCCGGGCCTAAACAAAGCGTTTTTGCGCTGATATGCTCAAGGGTTGAAAGGTTAAGATTCACCGGGTCAATGGGATTATTCAGATCCCCGGCTCCAGGTGCGCAAGGTGAACAACCACGGCAAAAAGTATAGTACGGACTCTTCATCACGAATATCCCAAAATTATCCCCGGATACATGGAGATCATATTCTGAGTCTGAATAATCCATAATGCCGGATCCGTCAGATTCATAGTGATCTGAATATTCCTGTATAATTTCATCAGTGATCACTGTTTTGTGATCGTCTGATCTTATCCCGGCAATTTCAAAAACGGTATTGAGATTTTTTATAATCTCCTGTTTTCCGCTCTCGTATTGTGGATCCGTACCATTCTGATATATCTCATCTAATGACCACGAGGAGATATTATGAGGTGAAATGACACCGTATCGGATCCCTGTTTTTTCGTCATAATTTGGCATTGTCTGATCACTCCTGATAACAGTCGTTTAAGTAGTCTTCAATCCGATCGATCGTTGCCCGGGCATTATCGTTGTATGTGGTGAATTCCTGAGACTTGCCGCCCCAGTACACGTTTATCTGGTATCCCGTGGTAAATTCGGTGTGTGGTCCCCCGGTACCGGTAACAATGGTATATTCCTTTGTGATCCATTTTCCTGAGCTCAGGTACTGCTCCCGGGAAATATCCAGTATGTTTTCCATGAACTCGTCAAAATCCTCAATTTCATCTGAAGTCTTTAATTCATATTCAGTAGTGCTGGGATCGTCTCCATTATCCCGGTTAATGTGGATCTGATCTTCTTCTCCATCCTGACCGGTGAAATACTCTATTTCCGGATTCAATAATTCGGTTTCATCATTGAGAATTTCGATAATCTGATCCTCATCAGCATTAACCGGAATATCAACCGATCCGACAATCTTACCGTCATTATCGGTTATTTCATATTCCCGTGTCTGATCTCCATCCATCGATGCCAACCGGGATTCCATGGACTCCCAGATTCTTTTTAATTCGGTTATTTCATCCATCCTTGATCACTCCTGAATAACTGTACCGGCGTACATCCCGGCGATGAATTCCGCTCTCTTGATATCCTCAAATGTGTACCTGAGCTCAAATGAGGATATGTATTCATACCGTCCTTTCTGGATGTTTCCGGTTAAGTATTTCCCGTCCTTCTCAATGTGATATACCGGGGACCGGGTCTCCTCATAGCATGACTGAGTACAGAATAGACAGCCATCCCGGATCACGGCTACGGAGTCACCTTCATAGATGATTGATCCACAAAGGGCACATTGCCCTATTTCCCGGGCCATATTAGAGCACCCCGGCGAATTCCATTATTTCCGCGTCCGTCATTCCTTCATTAAGGACGAGATCTGAATAATCGTTCCTATCCAGAATGACATTGTGGAATTCATCACTCAATACAATCACGGGATAAAATTGTGTTAATCCCGCATCGATTACTTGTTTGGATATGCTCATGTCTTTTCACTCCTGAAAATTAGATTTTTGGATAGAGTGATTTGTATTTTTTACAGAGATCACCTAAATCATTGATCGATCCATCTTTACAAATGATCACGCCATCCCCGGCTGATCCATTACTGCAATTATTACAGCAACGGCGATCCGGTACTGGTTCATTGCACCACCGGCAATGATCATAACCGGGTGTGGCGCGTCCACACTTTGTACAAATGTATTCCCACATTTTTAGCTCCAGTCACCCGGATTAACCGGGCTATTCCCCCGCCGGGTTATGATCCCGGGAGATTACAAAACAGGGGATGATTATACGGTGAATTTATCACCGTTAAAAGTTTCAATTGATACTGTGTAATATCCTTTTGCTTCCGGTGACGGTGCCATATATCCCGGGTCTCCTGAATGATAATCGATGTGAATTGATTTTGTCTGCTTAATGTGGTGCTCTTCGATTCTCGTCAATTCATCCTCAATAACGCTTTTGAGGTCGTAAAACTTTACTACCATTTTTCTTCACTCCTGTTTTTTCTCTATCTATCTATCTATCTCCCGGACTATTTAATACTATTCTAGTATACTACTATAATCACCAAGAGGTGATAACCAAGAGCACAAACATAAACCGGGCACCGGGAAATAATCCACGGGTCCGTATGGCCATTCGAGACCGCGAAAAATTCCCGGGATCCCGTGGTCATAAAACCGAAAATTGCACTTCCCTAAAAATCAGGAATGAGACGGTTTAGAACCGTTATCCTCTGAAGTTTCCCGGCAATCCCGGGCGATGTAAGATTATCATGTAGGGAGATTGTGCAGAATTACCCGCTCCAGCAAAATACAATACCCATAAAATTTTGCAAAAAGCGGCACGAGAGCACTACAACGGCCAGGTTTCCAGGACCGTCAGGTATAAGAGGGCAGGGGTTCGAATCCCCGGTGGTGAATCCCCGGACCGGGAAAACCGGGAGCCGGGATCTGGAGAAACAATCGGCAGAGTTTGCATAATTCTGCAAAAGGAGATTAGCATGGTAACAAAATACACAAAAATCAGCGAAGGCAGGGAGATTAAGACTGTCCTAGAAAAAGAGGAACGGGGTATGCTTACAGGGGTACGGAGTGGTGGTGCATAATGACCTGCACCAACACAGGCTGCAGCATCTTCACCGTCTGCCAGAAGAAGGACCGGCTCCCTGCCTGCCCGGGCAGTGTTGCCAGAATCAGAATTGTGCACAATGGCTATGCAACAATGGCGATGCAGGAATATTCAATGAGATCGAGCGCAATCGACTTTACTGGAGATCATGACGTATGAAATCAACCATCACAATCAAGGAGCACCCGTATGCATGCACCGATGGCAGCATCGTACCGGGCAGCATCGTCGTACAGAACTATTTGACCACAAAGGATCTAAATCGTGCAACAGATATCTTGGATGAGTACGGGCTCGAACCGATTGTCAATTATAAACGACATCGTTCTGATCAGGACACTGAAGATTACGACAGCATCGAAATAAAACTGCGCCACCTGACTCATTCGGAAACGTTTGAGATCGAAGCAGCACTCCGCGAGCTGCGCGAGGTATCCGATGCTATGGAGGCAGCAGATCAGATTCTGCAAAAAGAGACCGATGAGCGATTGAAGAAGGTGAAGGATCAGTTCGACGCGGATGTCGAGAGACTTCGCAGGATCATGGAGGGATGAAATGACCAATCCAACAATTCAGAAACTCCTCCTCGAAGCAAAGAAGGAAGGAGATCGTATCAACGAACTCGAAACCGAACTGGGAATTCATAACGACACTCTCCGCAGTATCAAGATTGCAATCATCAATGAACGGTGGGGCATCGGCATCGGGAGCGAAGTGATCTATCGTGGAAGCCGACATATCATAGCCTCAATGAAATTGCAAAGCGAGACCGTGGCCAGTCTCGCCACCGGTGATCGCAAACCGTGGATGATGGGATACCGCATCAAGAAGGATGGCAAGCCAACGCAGAATGAATTCTACTTGTTCGGGGACTGGGAATTACCTCCGAAAGATGAAACCCGGGATACACATTCTGCAAAACCATTCGGAAAGAAGAAGGGGGATGTGATCGGATCATGATGCCATCCATTGGTGTATCCATACATGATGCCGCCAGGACCCGCGAGAATGAGAAAGACGTTCCTCGCTGTGAGATATGCGGAGATGAGCTTGCCACAGAAGACGAGATCCAACACATGATTTGTGATCCCTGCTATGCAGCAGAAGTTGCTGTAGGAGAGAACATCCCATAACTTTTTCATCTCATTCATCCCAGTAAATTGTGCAGAAATACACAGCGATGACCCGCGATGGTTTGCGTCTTCTTTCGCGGGGGGCTGGTCCCTTAATGAGCAGACACCAATGACCGCCGTGATATGTTCCAGCAACAATCGACAAACAGGTCCATGATCATCTCTCCATGAATCCTCCATGATGGTTGCTTTCCTCTTGCAACAAATAACCCGGGTTGGTTAGCGACATCCCGGGCGATCTTATTTTTCCATCCCTTCTTCCGCCGAAAGCCTTTTAATGATTCTCCTCCAACAATAATCTGTATCATTCCTGCATCATCCGGAGTAGCCGGTGAAATTCCGGAACTCCACCAGTGATGGGGGTGCAATCCCCCCGGGCTGGCATACAGGTCTGATGCAGGAATGATTATCAATGCTCTGTAGACCACACGCTCCTTCACAAACCGGAACCGCCCTCGGAACACAGCTCTCTTTTCAATTCGGGTAGTTGCAATGACTCCTCGTCACGCAGCAGCAAAGAAACCACTTCGTTCTCAATTCGACGACATTCCCCAAGAGGATAATCTCGAAGACATTCCAGAAGAAGAACGATTCGATTGGAAGACTACCCGTAGTATTTGCATTGAAGGGAATCGCAAACACCGTGCCTATGGAATGCCATTTGAAGATTATGTTAAAAACAGATCCAAATATATCGATGCTGATGAGACAGAGCGATCCAGACTCTCTTATTATCTTCCTGCATTCCCTTCTGCTCTCTCTGCCGATTGTGCGTCAATGATGCATATATCGGCCAATCGTTTTCTTAATCTCATGATTGAGATGGGTCTGATAACATTCCAGGTTGACTACCACGACCAATATCAGATTATCAAAAAAGGACGCAGCGATCTCCTTTCTAAAGTAGTTGACGACGATAGCCGCCACAAGTATATGCGAGTGGTTGATTATACCATTAAGATTGGATCTGCCAGCGGTTCCAGAAATGGAGGATCCCGCCATCATGCCCCATCGGTTCCGGTCTGGTTGCATGATGCAGTGCTTGAAGCATCTACATATTTGAACATGAGCGCAAGTGATCTGATCTACTTGTGCTGGTGCATTGGAGCTTCCAAATCACTTGAACAGAAATACAGAAATGTAGTGATCGACAATGATTTGAAGGAAATATTAAATCACTTCGATAGAGAGATTAATTTATACTCCAAGACTATATCTTGGATTGCATCCTAATTTATCGTCTGTGTTACACTACAACACTACAGCACTATAACACTAAAACACTATTACACTATTACACAACTGACAAATTACACTACTGTAGCATATATGTATAGATCTTAGCTCCTCTTTTTCCAAGACTCGAAAGTCTTATTAAGATGCACTACTATTATACTAGTATGGATTCAAATTCCAAAACCCGATACGATCCAAAGCATGGTATCAATCTCTTCATTGTGAAGGATGACATCCCCCAAGAGGAGCGAAGAGTAACCTTCCCCTCCGAGGTCTGGAAGAGTATCATCGACTACGCCAATTCCGAGAGGATCCGCAATAAGAATAACCCAGTCCTCGTTGCCATGATGACCCCGATGTCCATGGCACAGCACATCATGCAGAACGAACTCCAGAAACGGAAGTATTATCCTCGTGACAAGAATCCTCGTGACAAGAAGAAGGAGAAATGATATGGTGGTAAGCAAACCGGAAACCTCCACAGATTCGCAACAGCAGCCTTCGGATCAGGAAATAGAAGATACTACAACAAATCAGGAAAACCCTACAAGAAACGATCCTATACCACAAGGAATCGATTCTTTCACATATATCGAGATCCTTAACAAACCGACCCGGCACCAGAAATTGGTAAAGATGGTTCAGAATTCAATGTGGGGAAAGATGGGCAATAATGGTGGTACATAATGGTAAAAGGAACACTTGATTGGGACGCAATAGACCTTGAGGTGTGCGGAGCAGTAGACGAGTTTTTCGCAAAGGAAAAGATAACCACCGGGTTTATCGATGTAAAGAGACTGACTGTATTTGTTGAGTTGCATCCTCACCGCAATCTGCGACCACATCTTCGCGGAGGGTGGTATCGAATCCATACCAGACTGACCACCTGCATGCGGAGGATGGGATGGGAAAAGTGGAGTAGCCATGTCTACGTTGTGCCGATGGATAAGAATGGAAAAATTATTCGACCAACCCAGATAGTATCTGCAAAAATCGTTGAGGGGGATTCCTGATGCCCGATAGTGTTCGCCATCTCCACTCTGCGGAAGAGAGCATGGACAAATATTACGGGGAGATCCTCCAGATACTTGATCATGCGAAAATTATCTGTCACGAAGCAGGAGGAGATGAGTTCAGATGCCCTCTTGGATCCAAGTGCAAATTTCGCAGGGGTACCATTATGCTCGGGAATTCCTGCGGGTTCGATGATATTCTGGCAATTCTCAAACGAGTGCAGCAGAATCCTCCAGTGAAGGAAGGGGATGTTATCCAAACCGGATATCGTATCCAGGGCTCCGATGAAATCCAATGGGGGGCACATCAGGTTATCCGTGGAGTCCAATTGGATGGAACTCCATATACCCGTCCCCGTGAAGCGAAGGTGAACAAGCATCCTACATACTGGAGGTTCCCTGTAGAGTCGCTAGAAATAATTATCAAGGACTTAAGACGATATGCAAACCCAAAGGAAGGGAAGGCAGCGATCTCCCGTTTGCAGCAGGAGCGGAAATGACAGCACAGCCATTGAATTGGGACGAGATGATATCGTTCTTCATCTGCATTATGACGGCATATGCACTGGCGTTTCCTTTCGGGCTTATAATCAACCTGATGTTCGGAGAAGAATGGATCTATGCGTACTTGGCTGCTTCTTTCGCATGGGCTGTAATCGCATCGACGCTGAATCAGATAATATCGTGGGAGAAACGAGAACGAGTAAAGAGGGCATCATGATCCCCTTTCTTGACTATACCAACGAGGATCCATTCGAGATCTTGGTAGACCTCTATACCGAACCTCGCGCCCGCCCGGAACGTCCACACTATGCTTGGCTCCAGAACCAGTGCAAGTTCTTCCACGAGCACCACAGAACAGACCGCTGGAACCTACGGGATCCTCTCGATGCGTTCCAGCTCTATTACACGATTGACATCCTCGGGTTCAATGCGTTGGAATTGGCCATGATGCTCGACAGAGAACGGAGGTATAAGGAGTCCCATCACTACTGGGCAGTCTATGATTTCGCCCGTGCAACGGTCGGGACCATCTTCCCCTACAAGGATGGCTCGGCTGTTACGCTGGAACAGAAGTATCGGAAGATGCAGCGACTGACAGCAGAACTGGAAGAGAAGCGGGGGATGAGATGAACCACCCCTATGCCCCGGAATTCCGTGGAATCCCATTGACACAATTCAGTTGCGAGTTCCGCAGATCGATAATGATCTCTCCGTACGGGATGATGTACGCATATTGGATGTGATCAACTATGACGAAGTTTCCAATGACATTAACCGAACTCCAGCACGAGCTGCTGGTGCATGCACAGGATGGAAGATCAGATGCATTATTCCGCGTCGCAATCTTCCAGGAACAAATCGGAACCCTGCTCCGCTACATGACGCACGATCCGATCGAGAACCCTACCGCGAGGAGACATGCTGGGCAATCAAGCGAGGAGGAGGCTGCAGGACATGCCATCGTTCAGCTCCTCACCTACTGTGCATTGCGAGGAATTGATACCCAGCGGGCAGTGAACGTTGCACTGGTTCATCTGCGAGGGAAGGAGTTCATGGAGAAGAAAACGGAGGGGGATGAAATCCACGGGGTGGTTGCTGCTGTAGGGATCGGGAAATTCCAGGGTAATGCTTGGGTGTGCACGGACAAGATGATCTGGCCCGTTGGAGAATGGGAACCATGTATCCTTGTAGCATACCATCTTGAGGCAGATGCACGGCTGCAACAGTTCTCGGGCATTGTCACCGATCAGGGCGGGATGAATTGCCATGCCGCAATCATCGCTAGGGAACATGGGATCCCGTGCATCGTGGGAACCGGGAATGCAACGAAGAAGATCAAGACCGGGGACTGGATCGAGATGGATCCTTCCACCGGGATCGTAACTATCATCGAGGGATGACCTATGGAAATTATTACCAACACATTATCCGAAGCGCATGAAATGGCCTTTGATGCCATCGTGCAGCAGCACAAGGAGATCAACATCCAGACCCATACCGACAAGGAGGAGTTCACTCTGGAGTTCGAGGCACCTAATGGAGGGGATGACCAGATTGTCCTGCACATCCTCCATCCGTTGATGGAGCCACAGGTATCGGATGGGTGCCCGTTCCAGAAGGGATTCACCGAGGCTTACAAGAAGCAGTTCCTGACCTTGACACCGCCGCGGGCAGATGGGAAGCATCCGGTGTATACCTACTGGAACAGGTATGAGGATCACCCCACCATAAATTGCCTCACTGGATTATTCTCTGGAAATGGAACTGGAGACGGGCTGCACCAAGTCACCGAGACCATCAAGAAGCTCGCTGCGGACCCCAACTCCCGTCGCGGGGTAATGGTCGGATGGAATCCGTTGCTCGACCTGCACAACCCGGAACCCCCGTGCATGTGCCTGATGCAGATCGTCATTCGCAATGGTCGGGTTCACATGCGAGTTCTGTTCCGGTCACAGGACATCGGGCTCGGGCTCCCGGAGAACCTGGTCGGGTGCACCGCATTCCTCGAGCATGTCACCAATGGAATAAACCAGATCTCCAAGGTACAATACGGAGTCGGGGAGCTGACGCTGGTATCGTGGATTCCTCACATCTACAAGAAGCGGGACCAGAACTATTTCGACCAGATGCGGGCAGAGATTCACCGGAAGAAGACGCTGGGATTGTGGCACCCGATCACCAGGTGATATCCATGACAACCCCCAGCGACGAACCACAGCACCAGCACCCGTGCAGGTGCGAGACGTGCAATAAAGGAGAGTTTGAAGGGAACGGTTCTGTTAGATGTGAAGGCGACTATCTCCCCCCGAATTATGTCTCGCTCATTGAGAAGAGAGGTTGCGCCTCCCACTCCGCCAACACCGTCGCGCAGGCACCGCGTAAGTGCTATGATGTGAATGTCTGTGCATTCTGCACCGATGCGTCTTGCCGATGCAATGGGTGTGTATCCCCAACAAAAGCGCAGGCACAAATTGACGCGGTGGTGAAGGAACTGGAAGAGACACTTGAACACTCAAAAGAAAAACTCTATGGGTTTACAGCGGAAGAAGCCGGATGGGTTGGAGGATATGAAAGCGGGCTTACCGAGGCAATCGCGCTCTTGAAGGAGGGGGTTGGGAAATGATCGCCCCCGATCCACTCATCTTAACCGCATACATCTTCTTTGCGTGTATGTTCGCGGGTTTTGGTATTGCGCTCGCAAGCAAGAACCACCACAAGATAGGTGGGCTACTTATGGTATCTGGCGGGGTCACATTCTTGCTGTTAGCTAACTACTGCCTTTACTGCATAACCCCCACAATGCGGGTGGTACCATGACCGAAGCCCCGCGCCCATACACCCCTGAAACGAGAGAGGTGCTGCAGTGTATTTCATGAACACACCCGATCGGATCGAGTCATTCGCCCGGAGGAAGTGTCCCCGTGCAATCCTCACAAAACTCCTCGATGGAGAATACTACACCATTGAGGAACTCCGCGGTGCCAGCAACAGGGAGAAACCATTCTGTGTCAGGACCGTTCGATACTGGGTGCGGATGCTTAATGCACATGGATACCTGCAGAGCGGGGTTAACATGCAAAAGGATATGCGGGTGAAGCGGTATCGTCTGGCGCACGATATGATGGAGCCGGCGAACGATCTGCTACGAAGGATACCGGAGGACGAATGCCAGAGATTGTGAAACTTATTGATGTCGATCTCAAGTATCGCGAGAGCAAGCGGAGGGGAAAGAAGTTCCCGAACCTGGCTCTGATGAAAGTGTCTGCTCATCACAAAGCAATGGGAGACACCGTGGGATTTGATGTCAAGAATCCAGACATCACTTACATCTCATGTGTCTTCACCAGAAATTACGAGCATGCGCTCCGAGAGGCGAGTCTGGTTGAGAACGGATTGATCTTTGGGGGGTCCGGGATCCCGCTGTCAGAACAGTATGGAGGTCTCCCCCCAATGATAGAAGATCTCAAGCCTGATTACGATCTATATCCGTTTCAGGAATACTCGATGGGCTTTACCACCAGAGGATGTATCCGTAAATGCCCGTGGTGCATTGTCACTCCCAAGGAAGGAAAGTTCCGCAGGGCTGCCCACATCAGCCAGTTCCACGATTTCCGATTCAAAGTCTGCACCCTCCTCGATAATAACATTCTCGCGGACAAAGAATGGTTCTTTGCGAATACCGATTGGGCCATCGAGCGCAAGGTAAAACTCAACGTCACTCAAGGGATGGACATCCGCCTCCTCGATGACGAGATTGCGGATCAATTGAAGCGGATCAAGTTTGTAGATCAGCAGATGCGTTTCGCGTGGGATACGCTTGAACTGGAGCCGGTCGTAAAGGCAGGGATCGAGATGCTGCGGGACCACGGGATCAATGTCAAGCGGAATGTCAGTTTCTTTGTTCTATCCGGGTACGGAGACGTTCCCTTCTGCAAGGATGTCTACCGGTGTAATAAGCTGAAAGAGTTCGGGGCGATGCCCTATGTCATGCCGTATGAAGGCGGGACTCCAATGATCCGTGCATTGGTCCGATGGGCAAATCGCAGGCCTGTATTCAGGAAGACACCGTTCTGGAAGTATGACAGGATGCCAAAGCCAACGAAGGAGATGATCGAGGAATGCCAGAGATTGTGAAAAAAGATCGCGTGTGCGAAGACAATCCATTGCCGTACAAAATCATTACTTTTACGTTTGGGGTAGCCATATGGATTGTCGGGAGTTTTTACAAACCCACTCCGTCCATTGCTATCTACGGATTTCTTTTGATGGTGATCGGCGGCGTGATGCTTGCGCCGTATGTTTATTATATAATCTTGGAGAAGATGAAATGCTAGAGATTGCAGTAAACCGCATCGAGTATACTGTTGGAGATACCGGCCCCACCATCCATGTAATGGGAAGAGATGCCGAAGGCAACGCCAAGCACGTTGAGGTAACGGGAATGCGTCCCTATTTTTACATTACAAACAAATCCCTTCGAGGAACCCTTCCAGCCACTGCTCGCATCGATCGGTCTGCCCAGTTCAAATCGATTGTTGGAGAACCCTGCACCCGCATCTACACCACGAAC
>Ga0265297_10003728_pt1 | contig 26816 bp, 27 predicted proteins | sample Munlanlwell13791_FD_192502 | JGI IMG/M metagenome (GOLD analysis project Ga0265297, IMG submission 192502) | Leachate microbial communities from a municipal landfill in Southern Ontario, Canada - Leachate well 137-91 | ecosystem: Engineered > Solid waste > Landfill > Unclassified | place...
AGTGTCGGCCTTCCAAGCCGTTTATGAGGGTTCGATTCCCTTCACCCGCTCCATGCAAAAAGTGGCAATTATCGGCGGCGGCATCATCGGCATGTATGTTGCCTTGAAACTTAAAGAAAAAGGCCTTGATGTTTTTCTTTATGACAAGAAGAAAGAAGAAGACCTGGGCATTAAGCCCTGTTCAACTTTGGTTTCGGAGAGAATAAGGAAGTTTATCGCCGTTCCCGAGGATTGCGTGGAGAATGTTATCAGCGGCTGCAAAATTAATTTTCCCAAGAAAACCATAGAGCTTGATTTCAGCCCCAGGCATCTTGTTTTGAACAGGGACAAATTAATCAAAAAACAGTTGTCCTTGTTAAAAGAAAAAGGAGTCAACGTTCTATTGGGACAAGAAATAAAAGAAATTCCGTCCCAGTATGACTATGTTATCGGCTGCGACGGACCGATATCGTTGACCAGAAGAAAGCTCGGATTGAAAGAGCCGCAGCTCAAAGTGGGAATGCAGGTTTTCGTCAAGAAGCAGGACAAATCGTCTTTTACCAATGTTTTTCCAATCGAGTCGGGTTTTCTGTGGCAGATTCCCAGGGGCGAATTCATTGAATACGGAATTTTGACCTCTTCTTCAAGACCCAGAGAGATGTTCCTCGGTTTTTTGAAAAAACAAAAGATTGAAACGAAAAACACGATTTCCGCCTTGGTTCCTTTTTCCGGGGCGGGAATGATATTTTCCAAAAACAAAAAAGTCGCTCTCTGCGGGGACGCCATGGGACTGACCAAGCCCTGGAGCGGGGGAGGGATAATCTGGAGCCTTTGCTCGGCCGACATTCTGGCCAGCAATTTTCCTGACTTCGCCAAATACGAAAAAGAAGCCAGAAAATTCTTTGAATTTAAAATCCTTAAAGGAATGATTGCCAATAAGCTGGTCAATTTTCTCGGTTTTAATCTTCCTTTTCTTCTGCCCCGAAGAGTCAATTACGACAACGATTTTCCCGACTTCATCAAATCTTTTGTTGATTTAATCGGGAAAAAGTGATAACCTGAGGTATTACATTAAGCTAAAGGAGAGGTGCCTGAGCGGCTTAAAGGGATGGTTTCGAAAACCATTGTGGAGAAATTCACCGTGAGTTCGAATCTCACCCTCTCCGCTCCGTAAACATGTTTTCATTCAAAAGTAAAAAGAAAAAGCCGGAAATCAAGGATTTCAGCCAAGCAACGGAATACGTCAGGCGACTGGAAGAGAAGATAGAGCGTTTGGAGGAAGAATTCAAAAAAGAGAAGAACAAGAACCGGATGGCTTTCAAGAAAATCGGCCTGATAAGGTATAATCCCTTCAGGGAGAAAGGAGGAGACCAAAGTTTTTCTCTGGCGCTTTTGGATGAAGAGGATAAGGGCTTTGCGCTGACCGCCATATATACCCACGAGGGGGTGAGGGTTTTCGCCAAGCCGATAATAAAAGGGGAATCGCAGTACCAGCTGTCGGATGAGGAAAGAGAAGCGATAAAAAAAGCCAAAGAAGCTTATGGAAGAAACTGAAAAAAAAGAAATATTCCGTCCGCCCGTAGTCGTTATTCTGGGACACATTGACCACGGCAAAACCTCTTTGCTCACGGCCATCAAGGATTTCCGGGTTCTGGAAAAAGAAGCAGGAGGAATCACCCAGCACGTCGCCGCTTACGAGATAGAGCACAACGGGAAAAAAATTACGTTTCTGGACACGCCCGGCCACGAGTCTTTTTCCGCCATAAGGTCAAGGGGCGCCAGGGCGGCTGATATAGCCGTCTTGGTTATTGACGCTGCCGAAGGAGTGAAAAAGCAGACCAGGGAAGCCATTAACCACATTAAAGAGTCGGGTGTTTCTTTGATAGTGGCACTGAACAAGATGGACAAGCCGGAAGCTAATCCGGAAATGGTCAAGGGACAGCTGAATACCGAAGGTATTGTCGTTGAATCTTTGGGGGGAGATGTTCCGAGCATTGAGATATCCGCCAAGACGGGAAAAGGCGTAGCCGACCTTTTGGATTTGATTCTTCTGCTGGCCGAGATGAAGGAATTAAAAACAGACCTTTCTTTGAGGCCTGAGGGCGTTATCATTGAATCGTATCAGGACAACCAAAGAGGGCCCACCTCCACGGCCGTTATAGAACAGGGCATATTAAAGAAGGGAGACATTGTCGGGGCAAGTTCTGCTTCGGGCAAGGTGCGCTCTTTGAAAGATTTTCAGGGCAAGGAACTGGAGCAGGCTTTTCCTTCCCAGCCCGTTATTATAGTCGGTTTTGACAAGGTGCCGGCAGTGGGGGACAAGTTTTTCAAATACGCAGCAGCTGACGAAGCCAGAGCAAATATTAAGAGCGTTGCGGCCAAGCCCTTGGCTGAGCCGGAAGACGACAAGCCGATTTTAAGCCTGATTATCAAGGCCGATGCTGTCGGCTCTTTGGAAGCGATCGAAGAGGTCTTCAAGACCATTCCCCAGGAAGCGGTTTCTTTGAGGGTGGCCAAGTCAGACGTTGGCAACGTAAACGAGAATGACGTCAAGCTGGCTAAAAGCACCAAGAGCGTCATCTTCGCCTTCAGGGTTAAAAAAGACAATATTGCCGAGGGTTTGATTGAAAGAGACAAGGTGAGGTATTTTGATTTTGATTTAATTTACACCCTGATTCAAAAGACGAAAGAGCTGATGGAAAGGAAAGTTAAGAAAGAGAAAATCAGGGTTGACGTGGGCAAAATGGAGGTATCGGTAATCTTCAGGACGGAAAAGAACAGGCAAATAGTGGGAGGCATGGTTATCGAGGGGCTGGTCGAGAGGACCGCGACTCTGGAGATAATGAGGGGAGGAGAGAAAATAGGGGAGGGAAAGATAATCGAGATTCAGGCCAACAAGAAAAACTTCGAATCAATCAAGAGCGGCAAAGAGTGCGCCATTCTTTATCAGGGCCAGGAAAGGATAAAAGAGGGCGACGAATTGGTATTTTTTAAATATGTGGAGGATTGAAAAAGTCAACGCTTTTATTAAAAAAGAACTGGGGAATATCATTCTTAAAGAACTGGATGTTTTCCCCGGGATTTTGCTTACCGTAACCAGGGCGGAGTGCTCTCCCAATTTAATCGACGCCAAGGTTTTTGTTTCAGTCATTCCCGAAGACAAGACAGACGAGGTTTTCGCTCTTCTTAAAAGAAGCATCTTCTTCCTTCAACAAAAGCTTAACAAGAAGCTGAGAATCAGGCCTGTGCCAAAGATAAGGTTTTTGAAAGAGGCCCAGACAGCCCAGGCCTCAAAGATAGAAAAGCTCTTAAAAGACATTGGAAAAAATTAAAAAATGTGTTAAGCTTTTTAAGCGATTGGCGTGGTGGCCAAGTAGTAAGGCGAGAGTCTGCAAAACTCTTATACGCGGGTGCAATTCCCGCCCACGCCTCCATGCCTCGGTGATGAAACCGGTAAACATACAGCACTTAAAATGCTGCGGGCAAAACCCTTGTGGGTTCGACTCCCACCCGAGGCACATTGCATACTAAAAAAACCGAGGGGCGTTCCCTCGGTTTTAGCTTTCCAAGACTTCGATGTAGGTTCTGAACGAGCCGAACTTGATGGCTTGTTCTTTGGTCGGGAACCAGATGTCAACGTGATAGTATCCTTTTCTGGCGTTCATTCTGTCCTCAACCACGAAGACCTTGTTTCCGTACAGCTCCGGTATCCTGATTTCCGTTCCAAAAGGCAGGAGATTGTTGGCCACAATTCCTTCTTTCACTTCCGAACCGTTGGCCGTGGTAAAAGGAGTGCTGTCGGTTTCGTAAGGACAGGAAGAATAGGCGGTAATAACCACCTTGATTCTTTTCTTTGTTTCTTTCTGGGGAGATTTGACCACCAGGCTGTTTTCAGGGGGAATAAAGGATTTGTCAGCCTGGCCATAGGCTGCCTGGCTTTGGGGGCTGATAACGGCAAAAGAGGCCGTAAAAACAGCCAATCCAATGAAGAAAACTATGTAATTTAAGGCTTTAGTCATATTAAAAACCCCTTTTCAGAGGCTGTTGCCATTGTAGCCTAAAACCCCCTTTTTGTCAAAGGGTTTCTCCACAAGGCAAAAACCTTGCCTTATTTGTTTTTTTGTGATATATATTGGCATATGCAAACAGAATTAATGCAAAAACTTAACGATGCTGTCCAAACTTTGAGAGACGGAGACATTGTCGACGCCAAGGTTTTGGCCATTGAAAACAATACCCTTTATTTGGATATCGGCCCCAGGAAGACAGGCATTGTTTACGGCGCCGAGTATCAGAACGCCAAGAATGTCTTGAAAAACATCAAGAACGGAGATGTTGTTTCCGTAAAAGTAGTCAGCGCCGAGAACGACGAGGGGTTCGTGGAATTGTCTTTAAGGGAAGCGGAAAAAGACATGGCCTGGAAGCTGGTCAAAGAAAAGAAGACCGAAGACAAGCCTTTTACCATAAAAGTTTCCAAAGTGAACAAGGGCGGGCTGTTAACCGAGGTTTCCGGAATTTCCGCTTTTTTGCCGACCTCCCAGCTGTCTCCTGAAAAATATCCCAAAGTTCCCGAGGGAGACAAAACAAAGATATTGAGGAAACTGCAGTCATTCATTGGCATGGAAATCAAGGTCAAGATTCTTGATTTTGACGAAAAAGCGAACCAGATAATTTTAACCGAGGAATCAAAAGAAAACGAGCAGATTAAAAAGACCCTGCAGTCTCTTAAGGTGGGGGACAGGGTGGAAGGAAAAATCTCGGGCATAGTCAATTTCGGCGCTTTCATCAAATTCGCCCTGCCCGGCAAGGGCCTTGAAGAAACAGCCGAAGAAGAGCTTTTGGAAGGCCTGATTCACATTTCCGAGCTGGATTGGCAGCTCATAGAAGACCCGGCTCAGATTGTCCAGGTCGGAGACAAGGTTAAGGCCGAGATTATCGACATTTCCCAGGGAAGGGTTTCTTTGTCCCTGAAGGCCCTTAAAAAAGACCCTTGGCAGGAATTGAGCTTGAAGCAGGGAGACGACATCAAGGGAATAGTGGTCAGGTTCAATCCTTTCGGCGCTTTTGTCCAATTGAAAAGAGAGGCTGATGAAGACGACCAAACAAAGATTCAGGGCCTGATTCACATTTCCGAATTCGGCACCGAAGCCAAAATGAAAGAAAAGCTGGAAACGGGCAAAGAGTATGATTTCCAAATCCTAAGCTTTCAACCGCAAAGACACTGGATGTCTTTGAGATTAAAATAATATTTTAAAACACATGCCCAGTCCCCTAAAAGGTCTTTTAAAAAATATCGTTTTTGTTGTTCTGGTTTTTTTAATGCTGGCCGCCGTGTTTGATTTGCTCAACGCTCCGGTTCAGGAAGCGAAAGATGTTTCCATCACCCAGCTGGTTCAGGACATCAATAACAACAAGGTCAAAGAGATAAAAGTTTTGAGCAACGACCTGACCGCAACCTATTACGACGGCAATGTTTTCAAAAGCAAGAAAGAGGCTGATGAAAGCGCAAGCCAGGCCTTAATCAATTTCGGGGCAGACAAAGAAAGGGTGGGAGAGGTTTCCTTTGTTTTCGAAGAGCCGAGCGGCACCGGCGACTGGCTGTGGCCGTTCGTGCTCATGGTTGTCCTTCCTTTCCTTATGTTCGGCGTTTTTTTCTGGTTTTTGTTCCGCCAAGCCAAATCAGGCGCGGCTCAGACTTTTGACTTTACCAAAGCCAGGGCCAAGCTTTTCGGAGCCGAAGGGCATCCCAAAGAAAAAATCACTTTCAAGGACGTGGCCGGGCTGAAAGAAGAAAAAGCAGAGCTGGAGGAAATCGTCGATTTTCTCAAGAACCCTGAAAAATATCTTAAAATGGGAGCGCGCATTCCCAAAGGAGTGCTTTTGGTCGGGCCAGCCGGCTGCGGCAAAACCCTGCTGGCCAGGGCAGTGGCCGGGGAGAGCAAGGTCCCTTTCTTTTCCGTAGCTGGTTCTTCTTTCGTGGAAATGTTCGTGGGGGTCGGTTCGGGCAGAGTGAGAAGCTTATTCTCCGCAGCCAAGAGAAACCAGCCCTGTCTGGTTTTCATTGACGAGCTGGACAGCATAGGTAAAACAAGGGGACCGGCCATTACCGGAGGGCACGAGGAAAGAGAGCAGACCTTAAATCAATTATTGACGGAAATGGACGGCTTTGAGCAAAACGACAAGATCATTGTTCTGGCTGCCACCAACCGTCCCGATGTTCTGGACCCGGCTTTGTTGAGGCCGGGCAGGTTTGACAGAAAAGTGGTGATTCACTTGCCCGATATCCAGGAGAGGGAGGATATTTTAAAAATTCATTCCAGGGGAAAGGTTTTGTCTTCCAATATCAAGCTGAGGGAAGTGGCGGAAAGAACGCCAGGTTTTTCCGGCGCTGATTTGGCCAATGTTTTTAACGAGGCCGCTCTTCTGGCTGCTAAGAATGATGCCAAAAACATTATTCAACAAGACCTTTTGAGCTCTATTGAAAAAGTATTGCTTGGTCCGGAAAGAAAGAGCCATGTCATGACTGATAAAGAAAAGAACATCACGGCTTATCATGAAGCGGGTCACGCTTTAGTGGCTGCTTTTACCCCCAATGCCGAGCCGGTCAGAAAGATTTCCATTATTTCCCGGGGCATGGCAGCCGGATACACCTTGAAAGTTCCCAAAGAAGACAGGTTCTTGAGAACCAAGTCGGAATTTGAAGCTGAGCTGGCTGTTCTTTTGGCCGGGCACGTGTCAGAAAGAATCAAATTCCGCGACAACACCACCGGCGCTTCGGATGATTTGGCCAAAGCATCCCAGCTGGCCAGGAGCATTGTCAAAACCTATGGCATGTCTTCCCTGGGCCCGATTGTTTTCGGCGAAAAGGAGGTAGACGCTTTCTGGGGCAGCGAGTTCAGCGAGACCAGGAACTATTCCGACGAAGTGGCTTTGGAGATTGACAAGGAAGTTAAAAAGCTGATAAACAAGGCAGAGAAGGAGGCGGAAAGGGTGATAAGGCAGAAAAAGAGCATATTGGACAAGCTGGCCAAAACCCTGATTAAAAAAGAGACAATCGAGAAAGAGGAGTTTGAAAAAATAGTCAAAGACAGAAAGAAATAGGGTCTTGAATATTTACATTATTTTTGATAAAATGAACCTACAAGATATGAGTTTTTATTAATTTTTAAGGTTCATTTTTATGGCTCGACCAAAAGAAAAACAAAGGGCTATTGATCTTAGAAAGAGGGGGATGAGCTATAGCCAGATAAAAGAAAGATTGAGTATTAGTAAAAGCACCTTAAGTTCTTGGCTCAAAGATTATCCATTATCCGATGAGAGGATTAGGAGTCTCCGCGATTTTAATGAAAAGCGCATAGAAAGATGTAGGGAAACCAAAAGAAAGAAAAAAGAATCAAGGCTAAACGATTTTTATAATCAAGAAAAAGTCAAGATACTCCCTTTAAATAAAAAAGAACTATATCTTGCTGGGTATTTTCTTTATTGGGGAGAGGGAGCAAAAACTTACGAGGCAAAACTTATTATTTCAAATACCGACCCCGCGATTATTAAATTTTTTATTTTTTGGCTAGAGAAATGCTGGGGTGCGCCGAGGAGTAAATTAAAAGTACAAGTTCATCTCTATAGAAATATGAATGTCGCCAGGGAAATTAATTATTGGTCAGAAGAATTAAATATACCCAGAAAACAGTTTAATAAGCCATACATAAAAGAAGGTTCTACTAAAAAAATAAACCACAAAAGAGGTTTTGGCCACGGCACTTGTAATTTAAGCTTAGGAGACGCAAGGTTATCCGAGAGGGTGTTGATGGGCTTGAAAGTAATTAGAGAATATTATATTAAAAAGAAGTAGGATTGCGCGTGTAGCTCAATCGGTTAGAGCATCCGCCTTATAAGCGGAAGGTAGGTGGTTCGAATCCACCCATGCGCACTTTTTGACAAAAATCCTGGAGTGTTGTAGTTTGAAGGAGCCAATTATGGCTCTTTGACAAAAAGGAGGAGATTATGAGAAAGGAGGATTTATGGTTTCTGATTGTGATTCTGGTGATAGCGGGAGCGTTGGCTGGTATCCTTCTTATGGCTACCCAAGGCGTTAGCTTGTTCGGGCCTCTTATCGCGTTGGTGGGTCTCGGCGCTGTTGCCTTTCTGATTATTCGAAAGCATTAGCGGACACTGATTGATGTCCGCTTTTATTATTGACTAAATCGCTTAAATCCCATAGAATGAAATACGGGCAGGCAAGCCCTTTTGAAAATTAAAAGGGCGTATAGCTCAGTTGGTTAGAGCGTTACGTTGACATCGTAAAGGCCTCCTGTTCGAGTCAGGATACGCCCACATAATAAAGATAATCAAGAAAATATGGAAGAAGAAGCAAAGACCGAAGCCCTTGAACAGGAAACTGTTTTAAAGGAAGAAAAAGGAATCAGAGAAGCGTTTTTAAAGCAGGGTCTTCCTGAGATAAAGCAGGGAGATACGGTCAAGGTTTATCAAAAAATCAAGGAAAAGAACAAGGAAAGAATTCAGGCGTTCGAAGGCCAGGTTTTGGCCGTGAAGCACGGCAAGGGCATAAACGCCACGATTACCGTAAGGAAAGTAATAGGAGGAATCGGGGTGGAGAAAATCTTTCCCGTCCACGCCCCTTCGATTACCAAGATAGAAGTTGAAAAAAGAACCAAGACGAGAAGGGCCAAGCTGTATTATTTGAGAAAGGCCAAAGGCAGGAAAGCAAAATTAAAAATGGAAGAAATAGAGAAAGAGGGCGAGTGATGGAATCGGCAGACATCTATGCTTGAGGGGCATAGGGGATTTATTCCCGTGGGAGTTCAAATCTCCCCTCGCCCACAAGTTCCCGGGCGATTAGCTCAGCTGGAAGAGCGCATCGTTTACACCGATGAGGCCGTAGGTTCGAGCCCTACATCGCCCACAGCTTGAAAAAAGAGCAAGAAATTTGATATAATTTGCCGAGGTAGCCAAGTCGGTCACGGCGAATGTCTGAAAAACATTAGATTCCGGTTCGATTCCGGACCTCGGCACAAGATGCGGGCGTCGTATAGTGGCCATTATGCAATCTTGCCAAGATTGAGACGGCAGTCCGATTCTGCTCGCCCGCTCCCAGATAATTGTAATATATACCATGAAAATTAGTTGGTGCGGAGAAACTTGTTTTGAAATTACGACTTCTTCCGACGACAAAGAGGGGGTTTCCATAGCCATTGACGAAAAAGAAGGAAAAAAGTCCAAGGCAGACATCGTTTTAAAGACGCACGAATTTAATTCAATGCCCCAAAAGAAAGACGGGCAGTTTTTCATTTCTTCCTGGGGCGAATACGAATCCAAGGGAGTTTTTGTCCAGGGCGTGCCGTCTTTGACCATGAGCAAGGGCAAAAACATCATTTTCCTAATCGAGGCCGAAGGAATTAGGGTCTGCCATCTCGGGCTTTTCGGAGAGCAGGACATTAACGAAGAACAGCTGGAAGCCATAGGCAGGGTGGACATACTTTTGGTTCCCATTGACGGAGACAAAACCATCAATTTCAAGGAAGCGGAAAGGATTATCGCCGAGATAGAGCCGAAAATGGTTATACCCATGGCTTACGATGGGAAAAAGAAAGACACTCTTAGCGCCTTTTTAAAGGCCATGGGAGAAAAGGAAATAGCTACCCAGGAAAAATTGAGCATCAGCAGGAAGAACATTTCTTCCGAAAGCGATAAAACAGAGATAATAATCTTAGAGGCGAAATAACAAATGGCCAAAGAAGAAAAAACAATTCAGGATATAGGAAGGGTTGAACCGGTGGAAATTTCCCAGGAAATGAAGGAAAGCTATCTTGATTATGCCATGTCGGTCATCGTGTCCAGGGCATTGCCCGATGTGCGGGACGGATTAAAGCCGGTCCAGAGAAGGATTCTTTACGCCATGTATGAAATGGGCGTCAGGTCTGACACCAAATTCAGGAAATCGGCCGCTGTCACTGGTGAGGTTTTGGGAAAGTTCCATCCCCATGGCGACAGTTCGGTCTATGGGGCTTTGGTCAGAATGGCCCAGGATTTTTCCTTAAGGTATCCTTTGGTCAAGGGCCAGGGCAATTTCGGTTCCGTTGACGGAGACCCGCCCGCTGCCCAGCGATATACCGAATGCAAGTTGTCAAAGGTAGGAGAGGAGTTGCTCAGGGATATTGAGAAAAATACAGTTAATTTCACTGACAATTACGACGCCACGAGAAAAGAGCCCACGGTCCTTCCTTCGCCCGTGCCCAATCTATTGTTAAACGGTTCGACCGGCATTGCCGTGGGCATGGCCACCAACATTCCTCCTCACAATTTAACCGAAGTCTGCCAGGCCCTGATTCACTTGATTGACAATCCCAAGGCGGAAACCGAGGATTTGTTGGATTTCATCAAAGGCCCTGATTTTCCCACTCGGGGCATCATTTTCAACGAAAAAGAAATCGTTTCCGCCTATTCCCAGGCAAGGGGTCTTTCCTAATGAGGGGTAAGGTGGATATTGCGGAAAAGGAAAACAAATCCCAGATAATAATCACCGAGATTCCTTTCCAGGTTGACAAGTCGGTTTTAATCACCCAGTTCGCTACCCTGGTGGCGAACAAGAGAATAGAAGGAATCAAGGATATCAGGGACGAATCGGACAAGGAGGGAATGAGAATCGCCATTGATTTGCAGAAAGGCGTCATTCCCAAAAAAATCCTCAATTCTTTGTACAAATATACCGATTTGCAGAAAACCTTCCACTTGAACATGCTGGCTTTGGTCAACGGCATTGAGCCGAGGATTCTAAACCTTAAAGATGTTCTTGATTTTTATCTGAAACACAGGCAGGAGGTTTTGATTAAAAGAGTAAATTTTGATTTGGAAAAAGCCAAAGAAAGAGCGCATATTTTGGAAGGAATCGCCAAGGCCTTAACCAAGATCGACGCGGTGATAGAAACAATCAAGAAATCAAAAGACAAAGAGGAAGCCAGGGACAATTTGGTCAAGAAGTTCAAGCTTACTCCCATTCAGGCCGAGGCCATTTTGGAAATACGGCTGCACCAGCTGGCCAAGCTGGAAAAGAAAAGAATAGAAGAGGAGCTTGAGGAAAAAAGAAAAGAGATAAACGAATACACTAAAATTTTGGAGAGCAAGGCGGAGCAGAAGAAAGTCCTTAAAAAAGAGCTTGAAAAAGAAATCGAGGTTTTCGGAGACGAGAGAAAAACCAGGATTGTTAAAAACAGCCCCGAAGCCATATCCGAGGAAGATTTGGTTCCTTTGGAAGATACGGTAGTCACCTTGACCTACGGAGGATACATCAAAAGAATCAACCCGGACGAATACAAAAAGCAGAATCGGGGCGGGCAGGGAACTGTCGGAATGAAAACCTCGGAAAACGATCAGGTTTGCCATTTCATTTCCGCCAAAACCCATGACGCCATTTTCTTCTTTACCGATTCGGGAAAGGTTTTCCAAACCAAGGTTTATGAAATTCCCGAAGGGCAGAAATCCAACAAGGGCAGGGGATTGATGAATTTCCTGGAGATTTCTCCCCGGGACAAGATTTTGTCTGTCTTGCCCTTAAGCAGGGAGGACATCAAGGGAGGAGCCAGATACTTGATTATGGCCACGAAAAATGGCATAATCAAGAAAACCCAGTTAAAGGATTTTGAAAACGTGAGAAGGAACGGTTTGATTGCCATCAATTTGAAAAAAGACGACTTGTTGTGCAGCGCGAGGAAAGCGGGAGATGGTGACGAGATAATCATCGCCACCAAGCACGGCCAGTCAATCCGTTTTTCCGAAAAAGACGCGAGGGCCATGGGAAGAACAGCTGCCGGAATCAAGGGCATAAGACTGAGAAAGGGAGACGAGGTCATCGGCATGGAGGTGGTGAAAAAAGAAAAAATGAAGGAAAAAGAATATCTTCTGGTTTTGACCGAAAACGGATTTGGCAAGAGGACCTTGCTTTCGGAATACAAAAAGCAGGGAAGGGGAGGAACAGGAATAAAAACGGCCAAGATTACCTCCAAGACGGGCGAGCTGGCCAAAATCGAAATCATTGAAAACCAGGAAGACTTAATCGTCATATCCAAGAAAGGGCAGGTCATCAGAACCAAGCTGTCAAGCGTGCCCAAACTGGGCAGAGACACCCAGGGAGTCAGGGTAATGAGAATGAAGGAGGGGGACAAGGTTGTGGCCGCCACTTGCCTTTTGGAGCAAGCTAGTCAATAATATATTTATGGCTGACGAGTTTTTAAATCCCCAAAAGATACTGGAAACAATTCCCTTAAAAGAGAACATGGTTGCCTGCGATTTGGGATGCGGCTCTGGAGGCTGGACCATTCCTTTGGCCAGGATTTTGAAGACCGGCGTGGTCTATGCCGTGGACATTTTGGAGCAGGCCATTTCGGCCCTTAACGCCAGGATTGAGAGAGAAAGAATTGTCAACATCAAGCCCATATTGTCAGACGCTGAGAAAGGTGTTAAAATTACCGGTAGTACCGTTGATTTTGTTTTGTTGAGCAATATTCTTTTCGAATCCGACGACAAGGAGAGTATTCTGAAAGAAACGAAAAGGCTGTTAAGGCCGGAAGGGATTGCCTTGATTGTCGACTGGAAAGAAGACAGCTCGCTCGGGGTCAGAGAGAAAAGAGTTTCTTTCGACGAAATCAGGTCGTTATTGAACAATTTGGGTCTTAAGATTGAAAGAGAATTTGATGCAGGCAAGTTTCACTGGGCGATATTAATCAAGAAAATATGAAAAAAGCGATTTTAACATTTTTAATCCTTTCCTTATTCTGTTTTGGTTTTGCTTTGGCTCAGGAAGAAACACTGATTCCCAACCCCATTCCCCAAGAGAACTTTGAAGAATTGGTTAATGCCGTCCTTGACTGGATATTGAACATTGCTCTGGTCCTGATGCCTCTTTTGCTGGTCTGGGGAGGCATGACCTTCATCACCGCTGCCGGAGACCCCTCCAAGGTGGAGACGGCCAAGAAAATCATTTTTTGGACCATTGTCGGCTTTGCCGTAGTCCTTTTATCAAAGAGTTTGATAGGAGTGCTGCAAGGGCTGATTGAAAGTCCTTCGGGTTAGTGGTAGAATATATAATAAGGATAAAATTAAAAATATGGGGAAAATCAAGCAAATTTTAATAATATCTTCAATTCTTGTTCTTCCTTTAGCTTTTGCCGCAGCCCAGTACGACGATGCCGTTACCCAGACGATTAAGAACATTACCGACTACGTTTCTTTTATCGCCGGACTTTTGGCAGTATTGTTCGTGGTTGTCGGCGGAGTCATGTTTTCCACCGCCGGAGGCAATGAGAAGCAGGTGGATACGGCCAAGAAAATGATTACTTACGCAGCCGTAGGCCTGGCCGTGGTTCTGGTGGCCCAGGGAATAACCAGCATTGTCAGGAGCTTAGTTTCAACATCTTCTTAAAAAATCAAAGGTCGTCAATCAAAAATAATCAAAGGTCACATATAAATTTAAAACAATAAATAACCATGAACAAGAAGACTTTATTCGTTATAGCATTGGCATTTTTGGCCGTAGCCGTCCTTCCTGCTTTTGCCCAGACCCCGACAGAGCTTAATGGCTGTTATATCAAGCACAATGTGGGTGTTACGGGTTGCCCTTCCAGCGGTTTTTGCGACTATTCCACCACCAACAGCCCGTGCGGAATGTGCTGCTTGCTGAACAGCGTTTATACCATCACTGACTGGGTCTTTATTTTCTTGATGGCCATTTCTGCTTTAATGATTGTTATCGGCGCTATTAAATTCACCACGGCCGGCGGGAATCCCGACAATACCAAAGAGGGAAGAAACTACATCATGTATGCTGCCATCGGTATCGCCATTGCTTTGTTCGCCAGAGCCATTCCGTCAATCGTGAAATTGATGATGGGCGTCCAACAGTAAGACATTTTGACATCCGTCCGTTTTTGATATATCTTTATCAAAGGGCGGATGTTTTCTTTTGCCGAGGTGGCGGAACTGGCAGACGCGTATGCCTTAGGAGCATATGTCTTATGATGTGAGGGTTCGACTCCCTCCCTCGGCACTATTTAAAAAACCGGGCCAGTCCCGGTTTTAATCTTCCACTTGTATTTTTTTGTTCTTGGCCCGTTCTATCTTAGGCATCCTTACCACCAGAATGCCGTCCTTGACTTTGGCCTCTATCCTTCCCGTGTCTATTTCCCTGGGCAGGATTATCTCTCGGGAAAAGGGACCATAGTAGCATTCCTGGGAAAAATATTTTTTGTTTTCGTCCTTGACCGGGTTTTCTCTTTCTCCTTTGATAATCAGGATGTCGTTTTCCAGGGAAATTTCTATGCGGTTGTTTTTTATTCCGCCCACGGCTGATTGGACCACCAATTCCTTGTCTGTTTCGTAAACGTCCACCACTAACTGCCCGTCAGTGACGTTCCAGTCCTTGGCATGCTCAACTATGTCGGTTTTGCCTATTTTTACGTCTTCTTCCTTCTTCTTTTTTTTGAATAAAGCCATGTTATATTTTACAAATACCCTTAATTTTTTTTATTTCCCTCAAAAGAATGGAAACTAAAACGGCCAGGAGGAAGACAATCAGCAGGGGATAGAGTCCTTCAATCAGCGATGCTTGGTTCATTATACCCAATTCTATGTAAAAGTTAAAGAGGCCGTGGAAGGTTATGGCCAAAAGGAATCCGATGGGGACGATAAGCCAGCGCTTCCTCAAGAAGTAAAAAGAGATGGCCAGGAAGCAGCCTATCAGGCCCGAACACAGGGCGTGAAGGAAAGTGGCTCCGACAAACCTGACCAAAGACAGGGCGAAAGGATTGGCCGAAATTTCCAGGGCCTGGCCGCTGAAGATAAGAAGGTTTTCCGCGGTGGCGAATCCCAGAGCGGCGATTATCATGTATAAGGGAATGTCAATCGGCTCGTCAATACAGGAGTGCTTCAGGATAAAATACCTGACCACCAGGTATTTGAAGAATTCCTCAAGAAGGCCGATGACGAACAAATATTTGATTAAAAAGTGGGGGATGGCGTCCAAATTCAGGGCTTCCAGGTCCTTGAGAAAAACGATTTCAATGAAAGCCGTGGGAATGGTGATTATCAGGCCGTAGGTGAATATCTTAAGGACCTGCAATTTCGGCTCGGGGAGGTTGTCTTTTCTCAGGAAATAGAAAAGCCAGACAAGTCCGGGAAGCACGGCGAGGAGGAAATAAATAATGATATTATTATACTCCATTGACTCTTAAATTGGCGTTAACTTTTAATTTATTCCATTCTACCTCTTTTCGGGAAGAAGATAAAGCGGCGGCCAGGGCGATCATGGCCGCGTTGTCCGTTGAGAATTTCTGGTCTGGAACAAAACAGGCCAGATTCCTTTTTTCGCACTCTCGCTTTAAGTCCTTTCTCAATTTTTTGTTGGCCGAAACGCCTCCGCCGACAAGAACCGCTTTGGCCTTATGCTTTTCAGCCGCCTTCATTGTTTTTTTCAGAAGGACCTCAATTATCGCCTCCTGGATTTCATGGGCCATTTCCACGACGTATTTTGGGGAAGTTTTCTTCCTTTTCCTGTAATCGTAAAGAACAGCGGTTTTCAGGCCGGAAAAGCTGAAGTCAAAATTCTTGTCGTGTATCATTGGCCTGGGCAAATTGATGCCGAGGGTTTTTTCTTTGAATTTTTCCGCGTACTTGGATATTTTCGGGCCGCCGGGATATCCCAAGCCCAGGATTCTGGCCGTCTTGTCAAAGCATTCTCCGGCCGCGTCGTCCCTGGTTTCTCCGATAAGCTTGTATTTTCCCACATCCTTGACCAGAAACATCTGGGTGTTGCCTCCGGAAACAATCAGGGCGATCATGGGCAGGGGAGCTGATTTGATTGGGAAAAGCCAGCTGGAAAGAATGTGTCCTTCGATGTGGTTGGCTTTGATTAAGGGTATTTTAAAGTAAAAAGAAAGAGCTTTGGCCAGATTGGTTCCGACCCAGAGGCAGGGCTCCAGTCCGGGCCCGGTGGCTACGGCAATCTTATCGATTTTTTTTATTCCGTAATTTTCCAAAAAAGGCTTCAGATTCTGGAAAAGCTCCGGGTTCCTCTCCAGGATTTTTTCAACCTTTTTAATCTTTTTTTCATCGGTTTTGTTGTTTTTTTTCAAAAGACCCGATTCTTTTAAGGCCTTGATTAAAAGAGGAACAATGTTTTTCTGGTGTTCCCGTTTGGCCAAGGAAGGGAAGACCCCTCCGTATCGGGCGTGGAGTTTTTCCTGTGAAGAGACAATGCTGGATAGAATTTTTATTCCCGGCCAGTTCTTTCTCGGGTTTGCTTTTTCGGCTTCGATGACGCTGACGGCCGTGTCGTCGCAGCTGGTTTCTATTCCTAATATTTTCATAAATCCATTGTAGGGGAAAACGATGTTTTTAGCAAATGTTGCCTTTTTCAGGCAATTCTGGTATAAATATGGCATCCGGCCCTATCGTCTAACGGTCAGGACACCAGATTTTCAATCTGGTAATCAGGGTTCGATTCCCTGTAGGGTCACACTTAAATGCAGGACAAATATTATCTTAAGATTGGAAGAGCTTCGGATTTGACTGACAGGAAAGAGAGGCGCTTGTACCGCTTTTTTGAGATGCTGGTGGGACTGACCAGCTTTCTGATTTTAGTCCTGGCTGTTTTTTTCTCCTTTAAACTGCCGGTAGCGGTTGCTTTTTTCATCATTCTTTACGACACTTACTGGCTTTTCCGCACCATTTATTTCTCCTTCCACCTTAAATACGGGTATGACCAGATGAAAAAGAACGAGAAAGAAGACTGGATTGCCAGACTGGAAGGATTAAGGGAAATAAAGAACGGGCTTAAGGTGAATTCGTGGAAAGATATTTACCATCTGGTTGTTTTTCCGACCTACAAAGAGCCGCTGGAAATCATTGAACAAACGTTTGAGCACCTGCTTAAAACCGATTACCCCAAAGACAAGTTGATGGTGGTTCTGGCCTGCGAAGAAGCTGACAGGGAAAATGCCCGGTTCATTTCCCAAAAAATACAAGACCAATACGGAGATAAGTTTTTCAAGTTCTTAGTTACCTGGCATCCCCGCGGCCTGCCCGGCGAAATATCCGGCCACGGCTCCAATGACGCCTGGGCCGTTAAAAAGGCCAAAGAATTGGTTATAGACCCGCTGATAATTCCTTATGAGAACATCATTGTTTCTTCCCTGGACATTGATTCATGGCTTTACCCCAAGTATTTCAGCTGTTTAACCCATTATTATCTTACCGTTGACAAGCCGTTGAGAACCAGCTATCAGCCCATTCCTCTCTATCTTAACAACATCTGGCAAACCCCTTCCATTTCCCGGGTTTTCGCCTTTTCTTCCACCTTTTGGCACACCATGAACCAGGAAAGGCCGGAACGCCTGGTTACTTTTTCTTCCCACGCCATGAGCTTCAAGGCCCTGGTTGATGTCGGGTTCAAACAGACCAACGTCATTTCCGACGATTCGAGAATCTTTTGGCAATGCTTCTTTTATTACGACGGCGACTACAAAGTTCAGCCCCTTTATTACCCGATTTCCATGGATGCCAATTGCGACAAGAATCTTTTGACCACCCTTAAAAACATTTACAAGCAGCAGAAGAGATGGGCTTACGGGGTGGGGGAGGTGCCGTATTTCCTTTTCGCCAGCATTAAGAACAAAGAGATTGACTGGAAAAAGAAAATTTCTTTGGGGTTTGATCTGATAGAGGGACATATCTCCTGGGGGGTTTCCTCAATCCTCATTTTCCTTCTGGGCTGGCTGCCCTTGTATTTCGGCGGACCCGAATTCTCCCAGACCCTGATTTCCTACAACCTGCCCAAGATTACCAGCTATATCCTGACCATAGCCATGACCGGGCTTATCGGCTCTGTTTACGTCAGCATGGTCCTTCTTCCTCCCAAACCGATTAATTACGGGAGATTCAAATACGTGTTCATGATTTTGCAGTGGGTTTTGATTCCTTTTGTCATGATAGTTTTCAGCTCTCTGCCTGCGCTTCACGCCCAGTGGCACTGGCTGACCGGCAGATATATGGGCTTTTGGGTTACGCCCAAGGTTAGAAAAATCAATGAATAAGACACCAATCATCATTGTTTTAATCGTTTTGCTTCTGGATGTTTTTTTTGAAGTTAATTTTCCCAAAATCAACGAGGTTTCGATTGAAAGCGAGAAAATCAAGGATGAGATAAGAATTATCCAGATTTCCGATTTGCACGGCCAAGAACTTCCCGAGAGTATTTTTAAAAAGATAAAAGAGAAAAATCCTGACATTGTTGTTCTGACCGGAGACCTGATTGATGAAAAGACTAAAGATTATAATTATGTTTATTCTTTCGTTGAATCCTTGGCTTCAAATGAGGTGCCCGTTTATTACGTGTCAGGCAACCATGATTTAAGCCACAAAGACGTGGTGAGCTTCAATCAAGAATTAATGAAAAGGGGAGTGGTTATTTTGGACGGCAAAAAAGAGGAATTCAAAGAAATCGATATTTACGGCTTCGGCTATTACTCCGACCTTTCAAAATCGGAAAATCCTGGCGATGATTTTTCTTTGCTTCTGGCTCACGATGCTTTCCCAGTCGTTAAAGAGGAGGGGATGGGTTTTGATTTGATTTTGAGCGGGCATACCCACGGCGGACAAGTGAGGCTGCCTTTCATCGGCGCTATTTTCGTCCCCGGCCAGGGTCTTTTTGCCGAATACGACAAGGGATTGTTTAATCTCAACGAAAAAACCCTTCTCTACATTGACAGCGGGCTGGGCAACACTTTTTTGCCTTTAAGGTTTTTAAACCGGAGCCAGGTTAGTTTGATTACGCTTTATTCCAAATGAATCTTTTCTTCGAACGCTTCCAGTCGTTTTTTAAGGTCGGGATAGTTTTCCAGCTCCGGGTCTTTTTCAAGAATTCTCTCGGCCGTTTTCCTGGTTTTTTCGACAAGCTCCGCGTCTTTTATCAGGGCCATGGCAAAATCAGGCAAACCCCATTGCTTTATCCCGAAGAAATCTCCGGGCCCTCTCAGCTTCAAGTCTATTTCCGAAAGTTTGAACCCGTTGTCGTATTTAATCATCGCCTTCAGTCTTTCTCTGGTGGTTTGGCTCAGGGAATCGGTTAAAAGAAAACAGTAGGATTGGACATCGCTTCTTCCCACCCTGCCCCGGAACTGGTGAAGCTGGGCCAGGCCGAAGCGGTCAGCCCCTTCAATCATCATTATGGTGGCATTGGGAATGTCGATTCCGACCTCAATGACAGAAGTGGAAACCAGAATGTCGAATTTTTTGGCCCGGAAGTCCTTCATTCTTTTTTCTTTTTCCTTGGCCGACATTTTTCCGTGAAGCATCTCTATCCTTAACTTAGGGAAGATTTCTTTGGATAGTTTTTCGTATTCCTGCTCTACTGTTTTTATTTCCGCGTTTTCGTCTTCGCTGGCTTCTATCCTGGGACAGATGACGAACGCCTGGCCGCCTTTCTTTATTTCTTTTTCAATGAATTGATAGGCCTTTTCTCTGTCTTTCTCGGTTACAATCTCGGTGATTATTTTTTTTCTGCTTTTGGGCAGCTGGGTGATGAGGGAAAGGTCAAGGTCTCCCCAGACAGTCAGAGCCAGGCTTCTGGGAATGGGAGTGGCGGTCATGGAAAGGAGGTGGGGGATTTTGTCCTGATTTTTGCCGGACAAAGCAGCTCTTTGCTTCACTCCGAAGCGGTGCTGTTCGTCAACGATGACCAGTCCCAGGTTTTTGAAAACGATCTTTTTTTCTGCCTTTTTCTTTTTTTTCGGAGCAATCAAGGCCTGGGTGCCTATAAGGATATCGATTTCTCCCTTCAGGGTTTTTTCCAAAAGTTTTTGCCTGGATATTTCAATGGTGTCCGACTTCAATTTTTTGGAATAATACTTGTCTTCTTTTCCGGTCAGAAGCCCTATGTTTATATTAAAATCCTTCAAGAGATTGAAGAATGTCTTGAAGTGCTGCTTGGTCAATATTTCGGTCGGAGCCATGAGCACAACCTGGCTTTTGTTTTTGACGGCGTTGATTGAAGCCAGGACAGCGACCGCTGTTTTTCCCGAGCCGACGTCGCCCTGCAAAAGCCGGTTCATGGGCCAGGTTTTGTCCATGTCTTTTAGAATCTCTTCGCTCGATTTTTTCTGGTCCTTGGTCAGCTCAAAAGGCAGGGAAGAGATTAATCTGTTCACTATTTCCCGATTGACGGGTATCTTGGGCGCTTTTTCTTTCTGGTTTTCCATTCTTTTCTTGGAGCTGAAAAGAGAAATGAAAAAGATGTTTTCAAAAGAAAATCTTTGTCTGGCTTTTTCCGCCGTTTCCATGGAATCGGGAAAGTGAATTTGGTAGAGGGCTTCCTTGAACTCCAAAAGCTTGTGTTCTTTTCTCACTTCCTCGGGCAGGGTTTCGGGCATCTTATCTGCCACGCCCCTGAGCAACGGCTTCAAAATATATCTGAAATACCTGGAAGTCAGGCCTTTGGTTTCCTGATAGACGGGAACGATTCTTCCGATGTGGGTGGTTTCTTTTGAAGAGACCCTCTCATAAACAGGGGAGTAAAGAAAGATTCTTCCGTTTTTAATCACGGCTTTGCCGGCCAAAAGGATTTCATCGCCCTTTTTAAGAGTGTTTATCAAATACGGCTGGTTGAACCAGATGGCCTGGACAGAAGCGGTTTCGTCCTGAATCAGGGCCGTGACCAAAGACATTTTTTTAACCCAGGTCCTTTCCAGCTCGATGTCCAGAATTTTTCCCTTGACGCAATTTTCTTCGTTGAGCTTAATGTCTTTTATCAGGGAAATTTTGGAGAAATCTTTGTAGTTTTTGGGGAAGTTAAACAGCAAATCGCCCAGGGTTCTGAGCTTCATTTTTTTCAGTTTTTTGGCAAAGGCCGGACCGATGCGAGGAATATTTTCAACGGGGTCTCCTAATTTCATGATTAATGACAAGTGCCCTCGAGAGGAGTCGAACCTCTATCGCAAGCTCCGCAAGCCCGCATTCTATCCATTGAACTACGAGGGCAGTTCATAGATGTTACCAGATTTCCTATTTTTTGCAATCACAGCTGGTCTTGTCGCAGTAGGCGTCGTTGCCCGAATAGCCCGTGTAGTCAACGCAGTAGTATTTGGAAGAAAGCAGTTCTTTTTGGATGCAGAATTTGTCCTGTAGATAATACATGACCAAAGGCGCTCCTCCTTGGCGGTTTATCGTTCGCCAAGGCGCGACAAAAGCGCTGGTCTTTTCGAAGCTTACGTAAGTTCCTTTCTGGGTTTTAAAAGAAAGGGCAGATTCTTTTAAGGCTTCCATGTTGCTTATAATCTCCCGGTCTTTCAGCGCTATTTGGTAGAGCGGGCTCTGCAGTATTGCGGTATTGTATTCTGTCATCACTGCCTCTGGCGTGGAAAAGGTTTCCGGGGCTTGCACCGCGAGCGCTTGGTTGTAATCGGCAAAGCTTCCGTCATACTGAACAGTCATTATCTGTTCTCCTTCGGTTTCTATCAGGCCAAGGCCTTTAATGTTCAGACTGAAATCAATGCTCAATTTTTCTATCAGATAGGTTTTCTTTCCCACCCAGATTTCCACGTCGCTGATGTTGAGGTTCTGATTAATCAGTCCTTTTAGAGATTCAAGCTCCTGTCCTTGGCCGGTTATATCAGCCATCATAACAGCGACTTCATTTTTGTCGATTTCGAGCCTGTATCCGTAGGCAGTGTCGCTGCCTGTTGTTTTGGTTATCTTTTTTATCACCTTGGGATGGCTTTTTATGCTTTGGCATATTCCCTCGACTACTGCCTGGTTGGGAGCGATTTGGCTTGAGTTAATGTCAAAAAGCTTAACCCATTTGTCCGTTAAAACGCTTTTGAAAACCTCATACATGGCCTGGACTTCTTCTATGTCTCCCGGCTTGAAATACGGGTCGAGGATTGAATCGGCCTTGTTCAGTTTTCCATAAAGGGCATTGTTCACGAGCTTAAGCTCTCCGGACAGGGCTTCGTTGGAAGAAATCTCGGCTGTCAATTTGACATTGCCGGAATCCGTGAAATCAACCTTGGTTTTCGACTGAAGGACATATTCTTGGTTTGCGGCCGTTAATTCCTGCATCTGCTTAAACGCTTCCAATGTCTGGTTGTCGAATTGTATCTTTAATTCGCTGTCTGCTTGGAAGCTTTTGATTTCAGGTATCTTATCCAGGACTTTGCCGATTATCATGAGGGGGCGCTTGGAGTAATAGTAATAGCCGCCGAAAACTGCTCCCCCCACGAACAAGACGCAGGCGACTCCTATCAATATTTTTTTCCAAGGCAAAGGAGGCTTGGCTTCGGATATTTTAATCGGCTCCGGGGCAGGAGAGATGGCCGGCGGTATTTCCCGCGGCTCGAGCATCTCCAGCGGTTCCGGCGTTTCCTGCGGCGGTTCAGGCATCTCTATCTGGGGAGGCTGAATAGCTTCCAGAAAAGAAAAAGTTTCTTCCAGGTCTTCTTCCTTCCATCCGGCGTCCATTAGGATTTTTTTTATTTCTTCTTTGGAAGAACCTTTTTCAACCTTCTTTTTAATATATGTTAACAAGTCTTGGTTGACCATTTTTTTGACCTCAATATTATCTTGTCCTAATAATACCACAATCGTCAAGATTTTGAAAGTTTGACAGAAGATTTCGGGGGTGTTAACCTTGAATCATGAAAAGGATATATCTGGACCATGCAGCCACCACGCCCGTTGACAAGAGGGTTTTAAAGGCCATGCTGCCTTATTTTACTCAAAAATACGGCAATCCCATGTCCCTTCATTCTTTCGGGCAAGAGGCTCAAAAAGCGGTGGAAGCGGCGCGCATTAAAGCGGCTAAATTTTTTAATTGTTCGCCCGAGGAAATTTTCTTTACTTCCGGAGCGACCGAATCGAACAACTGGGTGATTAAGGGGGTAGCCAAGGCCCATCAATCAAAAAAGCCGCACATTGTCACTTCTGCCATAGAACATCATTGTGTCCTGGAGGCCTGCCAGAGCGTTGAAAAAGAAGGGCTGGCCGAGGTAACCTATCTCAAGCCCGATTCCCGGGGAATAATTTCTTCCGAGAGCGTCAGAAAAGCAATTAAGAACAATACGGTTCTCGTTTCCGTCATGTACGTCAACAATGAAATAGGGACAAAGGAGCCGGTTGAAGAAATAGGAAAAATTTTGGAAGGTAAAATACTTTTCCATACCGACGCCACCCAGGCCGTGAGCTATTTCGATTGCGACGTCAAAAAGCTGGGGGTGGATTTTCTTTCCATGTCCGGGCACAAGATATATGGGCCGAAAGGAGTGGGAATCCTCTACGTCAAAAAAGGGTCTTCAATTTCCCGTATTCAGGAGGGCGGAGCCCAGGAACGCGAGATGAGGGCCGGGACACACAATGTGCCGGGAATAGTCGGCTTGGCCAAAGCCCTGGAACTGATTAAAAAAGACAAGAAGATTTTGCAATTGAGAAATCATCTTATCTCCCGGATTTTAAAAGAAGTTCCTTCGTCAAGACTGAACGGCTCTTTGGATAAGCGCTCTCCCAATAACGCCAATTTCACCTTTAACAATATCGAGGGGGAAAGCTTGGTTATGCTTTTGGACAAAGAGGGGATTGCTTCTTCGACCGGTTCGGCTTGTTCGTCCCGTTCGCTCGAGCCGTCTCATGTTCTTTCGGCCATCGGTTTGAAACCGGAAGAGGCGCACGGTTCTTTGCGCCTGACTTTGGGAAAGGACACTACCAAGAAAGACATTGATTTTACCGTGGAGAAAATTAAAAAAGCAGTTGCCAAGTTAAGGGAAATATCTGGCAATGTTTTGGAAGAATATGAACAATTACACTAAGAAAACGCTAAATCAGTTTCTCAAGCCCAAGAACAGGGGGAAGATAAAGAACCCTGACGGAGTGGGAATGGTGGGCAATCCTGTCTGCGGGGATTTGATGAAAGTATACATTAAGGTGGGTGAGAATAAAAAAAAGGAAGAGACCATTAAGGACATCAAGTTCGAGACTTTGGGTTGCGTGGCTGCGGTTGCTTCTTCTTCCATCACCACGGAGCTGGCCAAGGACAAGACCTTGAAAGAGGCCTCTAAAATCACCAAGGACGAGATAGTTAAAGGACTGGGAGGCCTGCCCAAAGAAAAGGTTCACTGCTCTGTCTTGGCCAACCAAGCCCTTAAAAAGGCCATAGATGATTATTACTCCAAATCACCAGCTTCCTCCGCCGCCTCCGCCAAATCCTCCGCCAGCTCCTCCGCCAAATCCGCTGCTTCCGCCAGAGGCAGGAGCAAAAGAACTCGTTCCCGCGCTGGAAAAGCTTTTTAGGTTGTTTGCGAAAACGACTGAATTAAATGTTGCCATCTGGTTATCGTTGTACCAGGTGGGGGAATAGGTCATCCCTTTGAATTGCTCTGCCCATTCTTTTTCCAAACCGAAAATCATTGCAAAAGGAAGGAGCTCCTCGAAATGCCGGGGAGTTTTTTCCGGAGCGTTGTGGAATTCTATCCTTCTTATTTCCGCCAAGGCAATGTATTTTTTAAGGCCGAGCAGATATTCTTTGGCTTCAACTCCCTCTGGTGTTTTTCTGGGCATTATCATTCCGAAGACAATGGTTGATATGCCGGATATCAGGACGCTGAAGAACCAGAGAAAACCGATGGCTAAAAAGAAGAAGGAAACGAATATCAGCAGAATGCCGATGACAATGTAAGGCAGCTTAACCTTTTTGGGATTGGCGGAGAAGTATTCGTTGTCGGTAAGGCTTTTGAATGTTTTTTCTTCCAATTTGTCCACCTCAAGGTCTTCAGCGGTTATCTTTGACAAGTACGCTTCCTGCTTGCTTTTGAAAATGCTGTTGAGCAGGGTTTTGTCGTTTTGGTTAATGGAATCGTCGGGCTCTTTGGTTTTGATTAAAAGATAGTCGGCTTTGGAGAAAATAGAGGTCGCTTCTTTTCTTTCTATTTTAAGATATCCTTTTATGGCCAGGCTTATTATCTCCGCCGGAATGTTTTTGATTGCAAAGCTTTCATTGATCAAGGTGGCGGACTCAAGAGGGGAGAGGTCTTTCAGCGGTCCGTATTGGGCGATGATAATGCCCCTGCCTTTCGGGTCCCGGCCCTGCTTGTACCATTTGAAATAAAGAAAGATGAAAATTGCCAAGGGTAAAACAACAATTATATTATCCAGTATTTTTTCCTTGACGTTCTCCAGGGCGCTCGGTTCGTACAGGGTTCCTTTGGCTAGGCCCACGACCACGGTCAAATAGTTTTCCGGGGAAAGAGTTTGATTATGCTCTATTACTAGCTGATTTTCTTGCTTTTTTACAAAGCAGGGGGACTGACCGTCTAATTGGCCGTAATAGCAGGCATAGGTCGTATTGTTGTTTTCCGGAAAGCTTATCCTGACCAAGGAATTTTTAATGTCAACAGACCAGCTTCCTCCAATGGCGTTCCAGTACAATTCGTCGTGGTCTTCAAAGTAGTTTATGGCTTTTTTTACTTTGTAGCTGATTATGTATGTTTTTTGGCCGGAAACAAAAACATTTGAATCGCCGATTTTTATCCTTATATTGTTTCCTTGTTTTGAGGTGGAGAAAGCGTATTCTTGGTTTTGTTCGTCGTTTACCGAAATGTTTCCTATTTTAACCGTATATATCCCGCCCCGGGCGTTGTATCTGTACGGGATGTCCCTGTAAATGCCGTGCCTTTGCTCCTGGCCGAAGTCGTATAATATCTTTTCCTTAACATCAATCGTGGCATCGGCATTGATGACTATGTCGGTTTCGTAATTCTGTATTTCCTCGGCCAAGGCAGGGGAGAAGACAGCCAGCAGGAAGATTATTAATAATGTGGTTTTGAGCTTGTTCATTTAAGTGCGGAGGGAGAGGGATTCGAACCCCCGGTGGGTTGCCCCACAGTAGTTTTCAAGACTACCTCATTCGTCCGCTCTGACATCCCTCCATATGGGAAGATTATATGGCAAAAGTCCGAATTATTCAATCCCTCCCTTTATTTCCTTTTCCAGGGTGTTCAGGAAGTTTTTGACGAATTCCGTTCTTTCTCTGCCGACCTCTTTGGCTTTGGGAGTGTAGAGCTTTTCCTGCAGGAATTTCAGTTTGGTTTCAAACTCTGCCTGGGGAGAGTGTTTTGTCTTGTCCTGTATTTTTCCGACTTTCTGGCCTCCCAGGTTGCTCTTTATGTATTCCCCGACGTCTTCCTCGGAATATATTTTGGCGTTATTCCTTCCCACCCAAGCAAAAGCCCTGGCAATGCCGATGGCGCCCAGGCTGTCAAGCTTGTCGGCATCGAACAGTATTTTCGCTTCCATTGATTTCGGTTCGTTGCCTGTTCTGTATCTGTGGGAAGAAATGCATTCCTGTATTCTTTTTATCTTCTCTTCTGGGAAGTTAAGGCCTTTCAGGATGGGTTCGGCCATTTCCGCTCCCAAGACAGCGTGGTCCGTGTTTCCCGTGTAGTCGCTGTCTTCTTTCGCCCTGGCAATGTCGTGGAGCAGGGCAGCGGCTTTCAAAACATCCAAATCGACGTCCTCGTTTTCCGCCAGCTTTAAGGAAAGGTTGTACACCCTCATCACGTGGTCCATGTCGTGGTCGGCTTGGGAGAGCTCCTTTTCCACGATTTCTTTTATTTTGATAAACTTTTCTTCCACGGATTTAGAATGTTTTTACGCTCTTAACTATTTTGTCTATTATCTCATCAAGGTCAAAGGTTTTGCGCTCTGCCTCGCAATCGCTTTTATTGGGGTCGTCGTAGTTCAGGCACTGGGGATAGCGCAATACGAAATCGGCGCTGATGATTTTTCCG
>Ga0265297_10003729_pt1 | contig 26815 bp, 33 predicted proteins | sample Munlanlwell13791_FD_192502 | JGI IMG/M metagenome (GOLD analysis project Ga0265297, IMG submission 192502) | Leachate microbial communities from a municipal landfill in Southern Ontario, Canada - Leachate well 137-91 | ecosystem: Engineered > Solid waste > Landfill > Unclassified | place...
ATGCCTCGAAAAATCGTGGTGAGGTGCGGGCTATGGGCCTGCGTCTCGCCCAGGCTGTTCACGAACGGTGGACCTGGCAGCGGCCAGTTGATCAAATGAGGAAAATCCTCAAGGAATACAATGCGCTTTGAGATCAGAGATATCTGGCTGACGGTTTGCATTTTCCTGCACTCCGCGGTAAACGGTGTGCTCGATAACATCGACCACCACAGTGGAGCCAGGACTCTCAAGGATACTTGGCACGCCTATAAGCTTATTGATCGTCTTACCCTGGTCCTCGTTGGGATCATCGCCGCCCGCTGCAAGTGGCCCTGGTGGAAAATCGTGCAGGTGGTCGCGGTTCTGTTCCTGGCCAAATACGTCTGGTCCTATTTCTATCTGAACAACATCGAATTCTGGATTCATCTGGACGAAACGCTGAACATAACAACCGGATGGGAGTGGCTGGACCGATTCTTGGGGTTCGCAAACTGATGCCAAGCAGCCAAATCGAAAATATCACTACCATCGTGAGATGGATAGCAGAGATTGACCCTGCTTCGATCCTGGATGTGGGAGTGGGTTTCGGCAAGTATGGCGTCCTGGCAAGGGAGTACACGGATCTCCGGCATGGCCGCTACCACCGGAGGGATTGGAAAGTGGTCATCGACGGTATTGAGATTTTCGATCCCTATGTCAATCCGACATGGGATATTTATGATCGGGTGTTCTGTGAGGATGCCGTAGAGCTGCTCCCACATCTCAAGAACTACGAGCTGGTGTTGCTTTGTGATGTAATCGAACATCTGGAAAAGCCGGTGGGCCAGGCAATGCTGGCTGAATGCCGGCGGATGGCCACCCGGGCTGTCATAGTTTCAACCCCGCTGGGACAGTTCCCTCAGGATCCGATTCACGGCAATGAACATGAGCGGCACCGGTCAGAGTGGACCGAAAAGGATTTTCCCGGCTTCACTCTTCGCTTTGAGGGACACTGTTTATCAGGAATTCTCAGGAAGGTTTTACCATGACGCTTAAAAGAACCAAAGACGACGGCCAAAAAGCGACTGCAACCGTCACCGAGCTTGCCCATGAGGTTTCGATTGCAGTCCCCCTGGGACCCGGCCGGGCTCAAGAAATGGCCAGGCTTGAGGTAGCCATCGAAGCCCAGACAGTGCAACCCCTTGAGATCGTAGTGGAGGAAGGTTTGAACCACTATACAAATCGGAACCGGACATGGCAAAGAGCACAGGGATCAATCATCTGGTTCCTGGATAGCGATGTCGTTCCGGATCCGGATGCCCTGGAGAAAGCCCTGGAGATATTCGCCCATGCAGATCCGGAAGGAGTGGAGGGCCACATCTTTGGAGTCATCCAAAGGGTGTTCAAATGGGGATTCATGGCCGGGCATATCTTTTATGCCAGGGAAGCCCTGGAGAAGGTCGGCGGCTTCGATGAACGCTTTACCGATTGGCGCGGCGATACGGATCTGGGTTGGAGCATTCTGGATGCCGGAGGCTTGATCCTCTATCAGCCCCTGTCACGAGCTTTCCATCCCAACGGATCCAACACCCAGCCGAACATGGAAACCGAGCGACTGCTGTACGACAAGCATCCTGACCTCTATCGCGAGGCCAGACAAAACGGGTATTTGCAGTGCTTCATCAATGACTGGGGAGGTCAATCATGAATGAGGAGATGGAACGGCTGCTAAACCAGCCGAAAGAATACGCAATCGGCGCAAAAACAGTTACCGTCGAAGCCCTGCCGCCGGGTGCCGTGACGATGATTATCCTGAAAATCGTCGGCAAAATCAAGACGGTTGACCTGGCCCTGCTCAAAAACGCCGCATCGAACTCGGGGCCCAACACCACTATCGAATCTATCTACGACCTGTTCGAAAAACGGCTGGAAGAGGCTATGGTCTGTGACTACCAGATATTCCAGCTTATCCTGACGCCGGCTGAGACCTGGCGACGGACCCGTGGCAAATTCAAGAAGGAGGACTTTCCCATCTCTATCGAGGAATTGGAGTGGAACGCCCCCGAGTTGATGCTTGGCGAGATTTTCGATGAGTGGATCGCCAGAAATCCACGGTTTGCCATTCAAAAAAAAATGGTCAACCTGGCATCGATGCAGAATTAGAAAAGAAGCCCCTGCAGGAGCAGGTTATCAGAGGTATTGTCGCTCTGGTTAAAGAGACAGGCTGGAAGCCGGAATACATCCTTTGGGAACTGCCTTGCGCCTGGTTCTTCCTTCTGATCGACTTCTGGCCGACCTATAAAAAGCAGGGCGAAGATGATGAAGGGAAAAAAGAGATTTCCTCACTATCGGGTGAACAGCTAGACCTTTTAGGATTGAAATATGCCGGCAGCTAAAACAGGACGCTACCGCTCGATCAGCAAAACCTCCATGCCCAAGGTCAGGCGGACAACAGGCAGGCAGCTCTGGAAGCAGCGAGGACAGCTCGAGAGAGCCAGATTGCGACTCAATACCCTGATGTTCCAGATCGAGGAAGAACTCGGACCTGAAGCCCTTGAGGCCGTGGTTTCTGTCATGCAGGGCATAGCCAAGAGTCCGTCACGGCCGGGTGCGTGGCGAGATCGTACCGGCAACTTGCGCGACAGCATCATGGTGGAGATCCTGCAACCGCTGCAGATGAAGGCTGTGGATTATAGACACGGAAGGACCACGGCTCACAACGATAGCGAAATGATTCTTGCCCTGCTCTACGCCGGCATGGAATACGGAGCATCTCTTGAAACAAAACCCGGTTATTCGGTTCTCGGTTATGCTGTAGAATCGATGAAACGAAGGCTGACGCCTCTTTTGGCTAAACGGCTCAAGATAACCGGAGGATCCGGAAGAAAAAATGCTGATTGACCGTCTGCACTATGCCCTGGGCCTCGATACATCAGAACTGAAACGAGGCTGGGCGAACGCCGATAATATCCTGATGACTCTGGATGGCAAAATGGCCGCCCTTGCAACAGGAGCGGGGATTGGTGCGCTTACCCTTGCTATCGGGAAAATCGGCTGGGAAGCCACTGAAATGGCGATGGAGCTTGATGCGGCTATGGGAGAGGTCTGGTCCATCACAGACAAGACCAGGGAGGAGATGGAAGGCATCACCCAAGATATTCTGAACTTGTCGAAACAAATTCCTGAGCGTGCACCAGCACTCGCCAAAGCCTACTATCAAACATTATCAGCCGGCATCACGGACACCAACAAAGCTCTTGAAGTTACCGCGGTTTCATCAAAAGCCGCAACAGCCGGATTGACTACGACATTTACCGTCGTCGATGCCATCACCAATGTCCTCAATGCCTATAATCGGGAAGCCTCAGACGCTGCCGAGATCTCCGACGACCTCTTCATTGCGATCCGGGATGGTAAGGTAAATATGGAGCAGCTGGCCCCTGCCATCGGCGCAGTAGTAGGCACAGCTGCGCTGGCAAAGGTCGAACTGAAAGAGGTCCTGGCTGCGATTGTAGCCATGACCCTTTCAGGATACTCAGTCGATGAATCGGTCACCTCAATCAACCGGTTGCTACTCTCCATCGTGGATACTCAGGATGAGGCGAAGGAAGCCGCCAAGTCACTCGGGATTGAGTGGTCGGTTGCTGGCCTGCATGCCAAGGGTTTCCAGGGATTCATCCAGGATTTGAATGAGAAGGCCGGCGACAATATCGAAATCTTGCAGAAAATCGTACCCGAGGTCAGAGCGTTCCGTGCGGCGGCGGTCATCGCCGGCACCGGTGCTGATGCCTATGCCAGAAGCCTGGATAATCTGCGAAATTCAGCCGGAGCGACTGACCAGGCATTCGCAAAAATCATGGAGGATGCGAAGAAGCAATACGAACTGCAAAAGAATCGTCTCAATGCGGCATTCACAGAGCTTGGTTTTAAAATCCTGCCTGCCGTCAAAGATGGATTGCGGCTGGTCAATGACGCATTTGAAGCACTCGGTCTGGCAGGGGAGACCGAGGCCAAACGGCTCCAGCGCGAATGGCAGTTCGTTGGAGAGACTATCAAAAGCGTGGGAGATGTTGCTGCCAGATCTGCAGCGATGCAGAGTGCGCTGACAACTTTGCTCGCTCCCGGGCAGAGCCCGATGGAGACCTTGAAGGCTGTGGAGCAGGTAACCAACTTCCTAAAAGCCTACCCAGCAGTCAGTGCTCGAGCACAAGAAATCCAGGCACAACAAAAGATCACCGCCGGTGAACTTGTCGAAGCCCTTCAGGCTGAACTTCAGACAATGAAAGAGATCGATGAACAGGCCCGGAACGTACAACTCCAGGATCAGCAGCGCATTGTTAGCGCCCAGCAGTTAGCAGGGTACCAGGCAGATATCAATCGGCTTAAAAGAGAAGCTGAAGCTCTGGGGGAAATCAGCACTGCCCAGCGTTTGGACGAGATATCCCAAAAATTGGCAAAGTCGGCCAAGGACTGGACTGAGGAAAAACAAAAATCCATCCTGACAGATCAGAGAAGCATCCAGAATCAGATCGCACTCGCGAGTGCAACCCAGGCAGCCCAAAAGGCAGACGAAGAAAAAGGAAAACTGGCTGTCGATCTGGCTGATACTTCGAAACGGTTGTTGGTGAGTGAAAACCAGCTAGTTGAACTTGACAGTATACGCGCGGACCTGGCAAAAAAGGCTGCAGAAGCCAGGGATGTTGAGCTTTCGAAGATGAAAGCCATGGAGCGGATCAAACCGGCTGGAGGGTATCAATGGATGCCGCAAAGTACCATCTCGCAAACCGGGCTCATTCCAGCCCTGGCCATGCCGAAAACCGAGCCTCTGAAGGTATTCAATTCCCAACTGGAAAAACTATGGGCGACATTCGCCTACGGCGAGGATGCTGCACAAAACTATGCCATGGCGGGTATGAAGCTTGTCGATACCTTTGCCGAAGGCAATGAGCAGGCGCGGAAATTTGCAAGCGGTGTTATTCAGTTCGCCGAGGGGCTGGCTACAAAAAATCCCCTGGGTATTTTTGAGGGGCTGGTTGATATTTTCGCAGGTTTGTTCAGCAGCAGCAAAAAGGCTGGTGATGCTACCCTGACGCTTTCTGAAAGAATAGAAGCCTACACTGAACAGCTCAGAGAAATGAGCTATATCCAAATTCAGTCCCAGATCACAACTCTTGAAAACTGGTACAACAGCTTGTCAGGCATCGAGAAAGCAGCCTATAAGAAGTTTTACGAGGAAACAATCGGCATCCTCAACGACCAGCTGGCCAATTTTGGAAAATGGGGCGACGATTTTGCCAGCATGATAGAACGCTGGAATTATGAAATCCAGGTTATGAATATCGAGGATCCGATTGAGAAATTCCAGATGCTGGTCCGTTATGCCAAGCAATACCTCGGAATTGATCTGCCGACTGAGGTGGAGGGCGGACTCGCTAAAGTCAGGTTGTTCCTCGCGTCTCTCGGCGCTGGCGCCAATATCAAGGATGCCTGGCAACAGGCTTTCGGCATGCCGATGCCGACCTCACTGAGCGAAGAACAGGTGCGGGAGTTGGTTGCATTCTACAGTGAAGCCCTGATTGCGATTCAGGACGCGGCAAAAGAAGCGACCGGGACGACCAAAACAGAGGAAGAATCAGTTGCTTTCACAAAGACAAAGCAGATCACCTATCGGCAAGCCGATGAGATGATCCTGGCGCTCTGGTCCATTGACGACTATGCCAGGAAGATGCTCAAGGTGCTGAATGATCGTCTCACTGGAAGCGGCGTTGGCAATGTGACACTGCCGACCGGGACAGAAATAAAGCTCGACATTGGAGATTTGATCAGCCGGCTGAACATCTACGCAACAAACGTGATCGTCAGCAGCCAGAACTGTATCGTTGACGTCTCTAGGGCAGAAGTATTTCTCAGCGGCGCGACATTCAATCCGGCGACCTACAGCTCTTTAATCACCAATGAATCGACCAGGGTCCTGCGCAGTCAAGGACTCGCCTGGGCTACATGAGAGATTAGGCGATGGGCGACGAGCCATTTGAAATAAAGTTCAACGGCACTGATTGGGCCAGTTACGGGTTCAAATTGGTCAAGGACGGCGTTCAGGGTATCGACGAAATGCGTCAGGTGCGGCCGGACATAGAATGGGTTCCAGGCCGTGATGAACCCTACTATTTTGGTGCGTTCCTTGGCGAGAAGCACATCGCAGTGACCGGCCTGGTGAAAGCGACGACCAGAGCCAACCTGGTTTCGTATCTGGGCTCGATCAAGACTAATCTACAGACTTCGCTGACTGAGGCGAGGCAGCTGCTATTCGGCGATTCTCTGGACTACTACCAGGCCGTTTATGACGGCACTTTTTCGGTTCAATTCATCGGATCCGGACTGACAAGCACGGCGGCGATTATCTCCGTTGGCTTTTTGATCACCGCGGACCGCTGGGTCACTTCCTGAGGTCACTGCCATGGCGCTGCTGTTTGAAATAACCTTTGCCGGCACAAACTGGGGGACCTTTGGATTTACGATCGTAAAAGACGGTATCCAGGGCCTTGAGGCTATGCGCTCCATTCGCCTGGATCTGGATTGGCCGTTTGCGAGCAATACGCCGATTTTCTACGGCAGCGAGCTGGAATCCCACCAGATTACCGTGACCGGTGTAGTGGAAGGCTCATCGCGGGGCGATTTGAAAACAAAGCTGGAACAGATCAAGGATTCACTGGCTGATAGTCTGGGCGCGGTCCAAGAGCTGTATTTTGGAGATGACCTGGTGAATGGGTATCGATGTGTTTTTGATGGGACCTTCACGGTCAAGATGATCGGGTCTGTCCTGCATGGATCGGCCTGCCTTTTAACTGTTGGCTTCCAGGTATTCAGTGAGAGGTCTTGAGGAGAAAAATCATGGCCTTCGGCGACTACAATTATAAGCTCGAAATTTACAATATCGCAAACAACTCGAAGTATTGCGAATTCGTGAGAGCAGATTTGCTTTCCGGCGAGGTCATTCAGGAAGTCTGCGGAGAAGAATCCCTTACTTTCCAAATACCCCGCAGTCACGCCAATTTCGGTTATCTGGCAAAGTTCCGCGTTGTCCGGCTTTATGACACCGATTTGAGCAGCTATAACTGTTACCGGATAAAGCGAATAAAAGCCTGGCGGGACCGGAAGAAATTGCTTGCCGAGATCTATTGCGAACATTTGAAATATGATCTGGCTGACCGCATCATTCCGGAGGAAAAGCATTTCATCCAGGAGAATCCTCAGACTATCCTGGAGTATATCCTCAATTTTTCTGCCGGGTTCACCAGGGGCGTTTGCCCTGCGACGCCGGTGATTGATTTCGATATCTGTTATCAGACTTGCCTGGATGCCATCAAAGCCCTTGCCGAAGCGACCGGCTTTGATTATGTGGTGACGGCCGGCGCCTCGCCTTTCTACAAGGTAGTCTATATCATGACAATGGGCCTTGACTCGGTGACCATTTCATACGGTGAAAACCTGAAAAAGATCACCTGCCAGGAGAACGTCGAAACCGATTTTGCCACCCGGATCATCGCCAAAGGTGGACCAGCTCTTGTCGATCAGAGGAAACTCGACAGCGGTGTGATCGGGCTTGTGAATCCTGGTGTCATGAATGTCGCCGGTGCGGCATTCATCATCAAATCCTGGGATCCAAGTGAATATTGGGTTAAGGTAACCAGCAAGAAAATGGTCGTAGGAGCAGACGCGCTCAACGGCCTGTTTGCTCTGGTCAACAGTGAATTGGTATTGATAATTGACTGCGACAAGGCCAGTGACGGTGACCGGATCCGGCTGGATAGCGCACCGCCCGGCACGATCAGCGCAGGTGACCGGGTCTATATTTTCAAGAGTGAATCCGAGCTTGCTGATTACATTCCTGATTTTAGCATCGAAGATGGGGCAACCCATCAACGCACGGAGGCACTGTTGAATATGGATGACCTGCCGGATATCCTGAATGTCGCGGGGCCGGAAGGCTACAGTGATCTCTCCGGGACCTATACTGACGGGGTCTGCCAGGGTTGGACGGCAGTAGAGGGGGCATCATGCTATGAAAACACGGATACCGATTACCTCCGGACCGGCACTAAAAGCCAAAAGGTCGTCTGCAGCGCCGATGGAGACGGGATCAAGCGGTCAGTGAATTGCGGCCAGGCTCAGGTCGCATCCTTTTACATCTGGGTCTATGTCGAATCGATCGCAACCGGTGCGAAACTTAAAGTCAGGCTGAAGGTGGCGGAGGGTGAAACGGACTATTTCCCCCAGAATGCCGATACCGGTGAAGATGAGGCCTATATCGAAACAACCGGCTGGCGGCAGATCATCGCCGAGGGCGGCGTTTTTGATACAACCGGCAATCATGATCTGGAGATCCTGGCGGTCGACGGGGCCGTCACATTCTATCTGGACTCGGTCATGGTGCAATGCAGCGAGTATATTAGCGACGAGGATATCTTCTACCCTTGGGATACCCGGGTGCTGCTTTGGGAAAAGGCAGTCACCGAGTTGGCCAGCCTGGCAGTTCCCACAGTGAAATATGACCTGGAGATCATCGACCTCTACGAGGCAGATCGTGATACGTATCCGCTGAGACAGATCACGGCAGGGACGGATGTGGAAATCATTGATGCAGGGCTGGGTTTGACCGGTGATCCGATAAGGACCAAACGAAAAACCTGGAACCTGCTCAGGCCTTGGGAGGCGAAACTTGAAGTCTCGACTTGATCTGGCCAGCAAACTGCTTGGCCTGACGAATAAGACGACACGAACAGCCGCCTCGGTCACCACTCGCGACAACAGCCGGCTGAACCTTGGCCGGGCTGCGCGGATCGCCATCCCTATGATCCGATTCAAGGATGAAACCGGATCCCTGAAAGAAGCGAAGGCTACAGGCCATACGATCTATTCTGACTATAAAGATTCGGAGGCCATTGCTGCGGTTGAGGGTGAAGAGGAGCTGGATCTGAACGCCACGAATGTGGTTTTCGGAGCCGAGCAAGACATTCTTTCCTCGATCATCACGTTGCAGTTTGGTACGCCTTTGCAGGTCAATGAATTGTCCTATATGGGATCCGTCTCCGGCACAGGTGCAGGCATCCTGCTGCAAAACGCGCACGATTGCGCCTTTACCGATGATGACCACCTGATCGTCTCCAGCCGAGGATCCGACAACGCTGTCACAGCCTGGAACCTGCTTTATGCCCGATACTGCAAATTTCAAGGAGCTGTGCGGGGTGCAGGAACCCCTAATTTCATGGATGACGGCGTGGTCTGCCGGCCACACCCGACCAAGGCCTGGGTGGCGTTTGCGGCTTACTCAGACAATGCTGTTCATGTAATCGACGTTTCGGACCCGAAAAATCCACAGATCATCGGCACCGCTCAGGGGGCAGGAGGGGAGAATGGTTTCCACCTGGATCATCCGCATTCGCTGATTTTCTATGAGGATTGGCTAGTGGTCGTGAGCGGCGAGGATGCTTCGCTCACGGTGATCGATGTCAGGGATCCTGAATCGGATACCTGGATGGGCAATCTTGGCGAGATCTACGGAGCGCATGGGGCAAGTGGACTTTATCTCTATGGCGTTTCGGATGTCGCAGTCAAACTGATCGGTTCGAACATCTATGCCTTTACCTGTTCCCGGCAGGACGGGAACAGAGACGATCCGGATGATGAAGATTCCGCCGGCTGCTTGCTGTGCTTTGACATCACCGATCCTACCCACATCGAACTTGTCGGAGGGGCCTATTGCGATGATGCTCCTTATGATGAAGCAGATTCCTGGGAACTGGAAGGGGGGACAGGGATCACGATTGACGACGATGACCTGGTCTACATCTCCACCCGCTGGCAAAACCGGGCGGTCCAAACCTACGACTCGGGCCTGGCGGTTGGTTCTTTGACAATCTTCGATGTCAGCGACCCCACGGATCCTCTATTCAAGGGATGTATTGCCGGGCGGGGAACCGGTGCTGTTTCCGGCAGCTATCCGAATGGGATCTACCTCGGCGAAGGCCACTGGGTTTCGAAGTATGGGGACCTCTGCGCAGTTTCTGCCTTCTCGGATGACTGCGTGACCCTGATCGATGTCAGCGACCCAGAAAATCCAACCCAGGTCAGCCACATGGGGACGGCAGCGGATTATTGCAATGGGCCGGTGGGCAACTGTTTTTCAAACGATGGGAACCTGCTCTATGTCGCCGTCTGGTGGAGTTCTGCCTTTCTTATCTTTGATATCTCGACCCCGGCATCCCCGGTTCGAGTGGGTGGTAAAACGGGAGTGGGATATCCCTACTATCTGGAAGGGGCACACGGCATATGCATTTCGAGTGATGATCACTACGTATATGTCTCGAGCCGGAAATCGGATGACGCTCTGACGGTCTGGTCCTCGGAAGATGGCATCCGCCTGGAAACAACCTATGAAGGTTATTTCACGCATAGCGGGATGATAGCGCCGGTGCGGATCCATGTGGACGGGAATTACTGCTTTGTCGCGGCCCGGGACTCGAATCGCATCTTGAAGCTGAACATAGAGACCAAATCTTCCATCTACAACGCAGGTTCCATCTCCGGATCCGGCAGCCCGAATTATCTGGGCCAGCCAAACTGTGTGCTGAAGTTTGGCAACTACCTCTATGTCGCCGCCGGCAGTGACAATGCCCTGGTGATCCTGAATGACATCGCCGGCGACAATTCCCCTACGCTGTGCGGTGTCTACCAGCACGCCACATACTGCTACGGAGCAATGTCGGTTCAGGTCAATTCCACTGCCACCAGGGCCTACGTTTCCGCGTTGAGCGGATCCAGGATAACGGTGCTGGACATCACGACCAAATCGGCACCGAGCTATCTGAATTCGGTGACCGGCAATGGCGAGCCCTACTATCTGAACGGTATCCGCGACCTGCTGCTGCTCGATGATCAGTACCTCCTGGGCGCCTCGAGCAACGATGACTGTGTGGTGCTCTACGACGTTTCGGCTGTGGATGCCTCGACACCTCCGCGTCTGGTCGCGGTCTACCAGGGGGCTGGCGCTCCGAAATATTGCGATCGGCCCTACGGGTTGGCCCTTTACGACGCGAACACGATCCTGGCAGCTTCTTATAACGACAACTCGATCAATGAGCTCACAATCGACGAGGAGAAGTTCACTCGGGACAACGTAATATTCGGCAGTTCTTATTACCTGACGGGGGCGACGAATCTGGATGTCGGGACTGCGCACGGCAAGAGCTACATCGCCTGTGTTGCATACACCGATAACGCATTCTCGATATTCAAAGTCTCCGAGCTTTTGAGTAATCGGGAGGTGGGGATCCGGAGCAATTTTGGGCAAATCGAAATCAAGAGCGCGTTTGGCGATTGGACGAAGATCTGACTGTGGAATTCAGGACCGATGATGCTCTTTACGGTCGCTCTGAGCATGAATAGAAAGAAACGCTGGCAGTGGGGACAGACTTCTTTACTACTGGATCAAAAGTTTGCACTGGATCCGTCAGTGCTCAAGTTCACGCATGTCCGGGCGTCTGATTCACTGGTTGCCCTGATGCTGGCGAAAACCTTGATCATGGGTTCTCCTCCAGGAAAATGGGTTGATCCAAAACACTATGAGACAGTGGAAAAACCGGCCGGCCGGGGCGCAATCTACGACAGAAAACAATTCATAGAGGCCCTTTGCAGATGCAAAGGCAACCAGTTAAAAACGGCTAAATACCTCGGTGTAAATCGCAAGACTGTCTGGCGATGGATCCGGAAATACGATCTTGGAGAGGAGTTGTCGCAATGGAAAAGAGGTACTTGATGTTGATCGCCCTGATCTTGCTGGTGTCACTCTCGGGTGCCATCGGTCAAATCCCGACCTTCAATACGGGGGAGTTTGTCCGGATCAGCTGGATAGCGCCGGCCGATACTGACGTCGTTCAGTATAATGCCTATTTTATCAATCAGTCCACAGAGCACACGACAACCGTGGTCGAAATGGACGAATGGACGACCGATACCGCGGCCAGCAAAGCGAATTATACCCTCGCCCTGGTGGCCGGCGAGTATGAATTGCTGCTGACGGCCGTGGACCGTGCGGGAAATGAGAGTGTGCCGAGTGAAGCTTTCCGATTCACTGTGACCAGCGATCTGCCGCCTGGCCGGCCGCTCAGCGTCATCATGGAGCTCGTCGCGAATCCACAAGCAGCTGCAGTAAAGACATCGATGGTCAAGATCCCCGCGGCCGTCAAGAATATCCGGGCGAAGTGAGGGCTGAGGGTTCCAGGGGACGAGCTGGGCGAAGTGGGATCTACCTGACCAAAGTCAGCGCTTGCTTTTGAGAGAATCCGGCCGATCGTAGAAACACATAGTATACCCCGGACGGGCAGAATGAATGATCATCAGTCATCCCGTCCCAAGTGAGGTGATGCGACCCGCCTGCAGCCTGCTCCTTGAGTAGTACCCTCACAGTCCGGCCCTGAGCATCGAAGATGGTGAGTCTGGCAGGGCCGGGCTTGTTCAGGTAGAACGAGATCCTGGTCGACTGGTTGAAGGGATTCGGGTAGGCTGGATAGAGAGCATTCTCACGGGGTATACTCCGCGGGCGGTCAGATTCGACATCTGAGGCAGTCGGCATGGTGCCATATTCAACACCGTTGACTTTAGCGTAAACAAGGTTTTCTGATACAGGTCCGAAACCCGGAGCCCAGATTTTACCACGTTGGTCGACGATGCAATGGTAAAAAGTCCCGCAAGGACAGGTAACAGTGCTATCGATTGAAATTAGCTTTGTGCTGTCAGAGATGTCGAGCCATGCTCCTGAAGTAACGAAATGGTATTCAACCTGGTCGAATGGGACAAGATGACCCTGATTGATTAGATAAGGAGAAACAAATTTTATTGAGAACCATGCCCAGTTGTACTTAATCGTGTCTTTAGAAATAACCGGGGGATCTGAAAATCCGGAAAGGAGAACATAGGCAGAAGAATCGTATTTGAATTGTTGAAAAACATTTAGTGCATAGTACTTCCCCACCAATGGGTCATCAGAAAGTATATCTTTGATCCATATATTGCCTGGTGTTGCCGGGAAATAATCTTTTGTGGAAAGGAGGTGACAAGATTGAGCCGCAAATGAAGCCGGCTGTAGGATTATTGCTAAAAGCCACGATGCTATTCTTATTGTTTTCATGTGTGATCCTCCAGCAAGACGTCAATTGTAAATACAGTTAAATGATATTAAATGCAGAAAGGATTCCACCATGAAAAGAATAATTTCTATCCTGCTCATAATCTTGTCCTTTTGTGCTAGTTCGATCCATGCCAAAGGAAAAGAATTGGCTATTATCTCAGCTTCCCGTTTTGACAGCCACGTCTATCAATACAAGATGTGGAAATCACTCGAAGGATTTGATGTTACCATAAAAAAAGCAGATTCACTTGGTGGACTTGATACCACGCTAGTTTGGGACTGGATTCACTCTACATGGTGGCCAGGCAATGATAATTATGTATTCATCTTGGGCAAACAATCGGAAATCCCCGCTAATTATATAGCGGACATGGTTTATGGGAATTCCTTTTTTTTCTCTGACTGGCACTATGCATCTCATGATCATAGCAATTTAATCACTTCTGGATGGCCTAACCTATTAGTAGGACGACTTACCGCAGATTCGGCCGATGCTGGTAAGGTCCTACAAAAATTTATCAGCTACGAATTTGCACCAGCTTCATATAATCCTAAAAGAGTGCTGACTGAGGCAGCCTATTATGATGATACTGACTGGCCAACCGGTTCACGAACCAACAGATTAGCTCTCATTGATTTCACCTGGGGTTCTTCAAATGTTGATACACTCATATTTTCAAATTCACCCTTTTCATCCTGGGTGGCTGATTCATATAGAGACTCTCTTGAGAAGCGATGGCAAAAATACTCAATTATTTATCATAATGGCCACGGAAATGGTAACGGATTCACTGACCTTAATTCTTCTGATTTCTATTATTATCCATCATACCATCTGCCCTTAGCTAACTTAAATCTAAACAAAGGGTATGAGGTCTTTATAACTGAAGCGTGCTATAACGCAGGCTTTGTCGCTGGCTCCTATTCGAGTCACTCCAACATTTGGAGTCCTCTCGACCGTCTTATTTGTCAAACTAGTACTTCACGTAGAGGCCCCATTTTCGCTATAGGTGCGATTGGTAATATCGGATTTAGAGTCGATCAAAAGGAAGGCGATGCATGGTATTGTCGACCATCATCGGCACTCACTGATTCTTCGTTCAATACTTGGGGGCAAATCGGGCGGGTATTTTCATATCGGGGTGAAGACTCTTTTTGGCCAGCTAACATTCAATTTATTGGTGACCCGACAGTCTCTTTTCGGACAGCCGATCCCTCAACAGCTGAGGTCGCCCCATCCAGTTACATTTCAGTCACTTCACCAGCTGTGGTAGCCTTCACTGGCTCGGACGTGGGCTCGGTGCGCGTAAGCGCGTACGCTCCCAATTCAGGATGGTTTTCGACGACGACACTGACGGGTGATACCTACACGACTTTCTCAACATCGGATCGGCCATTATTCATCGCCTTCACCAAGGATGACGCCTCAAAGACCCCAACAGTTTGGACCACTGGTGGAACTCTGAATGTCAACACCTGGATGCTCGGGAGAATCCACGTCAACGGTGATCTTACAGTCGGATCTGGAAAGACAATGGAAGTACTGCCTGGGACGAAGATGTATTTTAAAACCGATTCGGACGACCGATCCGGAGGCACAAATTCTTCCAAAGCCGAGCTGATCATTAACGGGACACTCAAGGCCGACTCGGCTACGTTCACCCGTCACGACAACTCCAGTTATTGGTCGGGCATCAAATTTGGCACATCAGCCACCTCCAGCCACATTCTCGGCTGTACGGTAAGCTATGGAGTCACTGGTGTTTATGTCAACGAAGCCGATCCAACGATCAGTGATAACCAAATTCTGAACAATGACGATCACGGAATTTATATCACCGGCAGCGGCGCGTGGCCGATGATCACCAACAATTACATCGGCGCGGCAGACTATGCGGTCTACATTTATGCCACCTCCTCAGGTGGGCACTTTGGCCACGATGCATTCAGAAGTGCTACTTATGGACTCTTTCTCGCAAACGGTTCGCCAGTTATTGAGGGAGAAAACTATGGCTATAACTTCTGGGATTCGTCGATCTCCAATAAAAGAGTATATGTTTATAATGGCTATCTCGAACTTGGGATGGATGAAGATCCTGGCAATAACAGCTTCACAAAGGGTTCTGACAATACGAAGGATTATATCTACAATGCGAGTGGGATAACCGTTTATGCTCGGAACTGTTACTTCTACGATTGTCCCAGCCCTGACACAGATTGGTTCTATGGGCCGGTGGATCGCTCTAACAAGCTCCCATATCCGCCAACCGACCCATCGGCAGGTCCAGATTTTGATATTCCCAAAGGCACGATCACCTCGACACGCCAATACGCCGAGATCAAACGATCTTTGGCCAGTGGAGCAGCATTCAGCCAAGCCAAGGCGCTCAATACCCTGGTAGTGAATAACATCAACTCAGAGTTCGCCGCCCGGCCGCTAGACCTCTTGCTCGGAAATCTGAGCAGAGCCGAGGGGCAGAAGGTGATTGACAATTTTAGCAAATATAACAAGATGCATGATGCTGTTCGATTTGCCCTGGATCAATGGCAGCTCAGGTATGACAGCCAGGACGGCATCCCCGATGCAGCCTGTCTCAGTAGGTATCAGGGAACCGTGTTCGAGAAGGCCATGGCCATGACCTATGCGGCCGGGTTGGCTGCCAACGGCCAAAAGGAACGCGCGGTTGAAGTCCTCAAAGAGGCCAACCGGGACACAGATCCGATGGTCGTTGAATCCCTGATCGCGGGGCTTGATCATTCGGACAGCATTCCGTCAGGGAAAACTGCGGCTGCTACAGCGGAGAAGCAATCGGTCGAGATTTCGGCTTATCCGAATCCCTTCAACTCCGAGAGCCGGATCCAGTTCAAGCTCACACAGAAGGGCCTGGTGAAGGTCACGGTGTACAACTTACTCGGGCAGAAGGTCGTCGAGTTGGTGAATGGAGAGAAAGGCGCTGGATCTCATCTCGCCACTTGGGATGGAAAGAACCAGGCGGGCAATCAGGTCCCGACCGGGGTCTATTTCTGCCAAATCAACGCCGGCGGCGTCAGGCAAACCCTGAAGCTCTTCATGCTCCGGTAAACAGAATAGTATAGAACAGAGCGTACTTGTGCAAAAAAATATCGTGATAGCCCTGCTCTGCGGGATCGTGGTATTATTGGGCTTGATCAGCAGCCATCAAGCCGAAATTAAGAACGTAGAGCTGGGCTATCATATACATTACCATTCCTTTGTCGATTCATTTTATGTGACGATCCAGATCAGATCTCCGGAGAAAGAATTCGATCGGCTGCAAGTCTTCTATGAGCTGCGGCGGCAAGGGATATTACTCCGGGAAGGATCGGGAACCAGAAGAAATTCACGCAACGCGGCCGCGGTGTTTACCATGGCCGACAAGGACTCTGTGGTCCGTAAGGACAAGACTGCGATCGTAGTATTTTGGGGCATTGGCAGGGATGGTTTGTTCAAAAAATCCTGTTTGCTGAAGCCACGCGCCGTGACAATTCTGAACAACTGCCATAGCCGAACAAAACAGGCGAAGGGCGAAGGCAAATAGAAAACCGCAACGAATAAAGAACAGGAGAAGCTCCATGAGAAAATATATCGTTTTATTGGCTATCGCCCTTGCACTGGTTTGCACTGAACAGATGGCAATCGCCACAGGTGAAGCTATCTGCGATGGCGCGATCTGCAAGGTCGGCTCGATCGTTCATAGTTACAATGGTGGTGCTGGATACATCGCGGGAGCAGGTTATTGCTATGGAGAATTGGCTACCTGGCTGCAATCGAATGACGCAGAGGACACTGGTAAAATTGCCGATGAACAGTGGTACGGCGTCACTCTTGAAGGTCCCGTAGAGGCTCATCTGCCGGCGGTCGCCGGATACAGCTACTTTGCCTATTCCTGGACCGAAATGAGCCGGTGGTCCGCAGCCCATTCGCCGCAAACGTGCCTGGAATTATACACCGACGATGACGAAAACTATTTAAACCTTTGATCGAACGCTGAGCAAACCATCCTGCCGGTGCGACGATTCATGAGAATAGGGAAGTAGGCCATGGATTCAAAAAAGTTAAGAACCATCTCAAGCGAGGGAATCGCCTTGCTTAGAAAGCTGGAAGGCTGCAGCCTGACCGTCTATGACGACCAGGCCGGCTGGCCGACTATCGGGATAGGGCACCTGCTTTCCAGGACAGAAAACGTCTCAGGCAAGATCTGGATTGGCAGCGAACCCTTTATCGTCTACAATGGCCTGACCGAAGATCTCTGCACCGAATTGCTGAAGCAGGATCTGCAGGTGCCTGTTGATGCCGTCAACCAGGCGGTGCTGGTCCCACTGAATCAGAACCAGTTCGATGCCCTCGTGTCATTTGTCTTTAACACCGGCTGCACTGCATTCAAGAGCAGCACTGTCCTGCAGGTCATCAATTCAGGCAGGTTTGACCAGGTCCCCAAACAGCTACGCCTATGGGTTTATGTGAATGACAAATTGAGCAAAGGACTGCAGAACAGGCGAGAGGCAGAGATCAGGCTTTGGAATAAGCCGGTCGAGAACGATACTCCGGTGGACTCTATGCTCCCGATCGATATCATCGATCCTCCGGAGCCGCGTCGGCCATGGTATAAACGAATTATTGGAATGAGGTGAGCTATGAAAATACCGGAAGCACTCAAGTTTGTGCCCAAGACCCTGGGGGGAGTCCTGGTCATATTGATCGGTTCGGGTATCCAGCACATCCCGGTCATCGGAGAGGCAGCCGGCGAAGCGGTGATCAGTGCCGGCGTGATGATTATCATCGTCGGAATTACCGGTAAATTCTTCCGGTACCGCCATGGCGGGGATGCATTCCAAAACGAAAAATATATCGCTCGAAAGGTTCGGGCAACATGGAAGAGATAGCTTATCACTGAAAGGAGAAAGCTATGGAAGAGCAATTGAAAATCAAGGTCTTCGGAATCGGTGTGAGCCTGGAATGGCTGATCAAGCTGCTGATGCAGCTGCTCGGGCAGGTTCTGGACCAGCTGGTTCCCGGGGAGAAACTGAGCAAGGATCAGAAGAAGGCGGTTCGGACCCTTTACTACCTGGGGGATGAGTGGGGTGACGACTTTGTCGCCACCACGCCCACGGACCTGGACAACGAGGGCCTGGAGAAGATCAAGGCTACCTGCGAGGACACGGCCGAAGAAGGACATTTCGAGCTGCCAGTCGCACCTGCGCTATGATGATCTGTCGCACCCAATGCGGGCGCGTGGTTTGAAACAAACGAAATCCCACAAGGCACGGCGCCACTTGCGCCAACGCCAAACGAACGCGGTTGAGCAATCAGCCGCGTTTTTTTTTAGAGATTTTGGAATATTTTTGGAATAACAATGTCCAAAATAGGCCAAAATTGATGCAAAAACGGTCAAGAACCTCAATAAAATAGCCAGTCAGAAGTTTATCTAACTGGCTATTTTATTGTACTTAACCGGGTGGGCGATAGAGGAGTTGAACCTCTGACCTCTGGTATGTGAGACCGCCGTACGTTTTACATAAATAATTATTAATAAATGACAGATAATCAATTATGGAAGGTTTTATGGAACTTGTTCAAAATTTGACATGCGAGAACTTCTCCCGCAAATTCTGCTTCGCGATTTTGGTATAATGGCGCGTCATGCTCCGGGTTTTGTGGCGCAATATCTCCTGGGCCATCCGTTCACCATTGTCGCTGAGATCTGTTTCCATGATGCGGATCCCTAAGGTATGCCGCAGGATGTGAACTGGGCTTTTGACGTCTCCCAGGCCTGCCTTATCCAAAGCCCTGCGGAACATGGTGGTTAAAGAGTCCGGATAGTAAGGGAAGATAATCTCGGCAGGGTCAGGGCTATATTTACGCCGGCAATAATTCATAATCCGGAGAAGGATTGGATGCATCGGGATCAGTTCTTCCTCACGGTTTTTTGTTTTGTATAGGCGGATTAAGCCGTTTGCCAGGTCCAGATCACGCCAGCGAATACACCCAAGCTCGGAGCGCCTGACGCCAGTGTACTTGATGAATTTGAAGGCCAGCCGAATACGAGTCCTGGGCAAGCTGTGGTAGAATGCATGCTCCTGGAACCTGGTGAGCGTACCAGGGATTGGCTGTGATGACTTAAAAAAAACAACCTTATCGAAGAAGTTCTCACTAATCATCTCATTTTTGTAAGCCCACCTGAAAGCTGTCCTGAGATTCTGCAGCTCCTTATTTATCCCTCGCCGCAGCTTTTGCTCCCTTGCGAAATCCACATCAGGGCACGCTGCCTGCCTTTGAAGTAAAAGCCAATCCCGGTAGGCATGGATTATTCTATGGTCTATTTCCTGAATGAGGAAGTCCGGCCCAAGGTAACGGATCAGGAGAGTGAGGGCGAGGTGGTTTCGATAGATCTGGATCTCGTGCTGGCGGGCATCGGAGTATAGCTGCTGGAAGTCTACGATCCTGATGACGGAATGTTTTTCCGGTGGCCTCCTGGTGCTTTCGAGGTCGTGGAGTTTGAGCTTGACCTCGGTGAGGCTATGGTTGGGAGGCATATAATAACTATAGCGTCTCCCTCTAACGTAATAAATGATGCGATAGGCGGTGCCTGATTTGAGTTTTATTTTTTCAATGTGGGCCATTCGATTTGCTATGATGCACTCGCTAGCCGAAGTATAACTATATTGAAAATTGAGTGATGCTACGAGAACGTTAGGACTTCCAAGCGGTCCTTTAGTATTTCCGCCGATTTTCTTCGGATAACATTTTTTCGATATTAATTGGAGGCAGAACGTATTCCTGATATTGGGGATTCGTATTCATTACAGCAAGCATCCCTCGGGTCGCACCAACAGCAATCGCAGCAAATTTGTTCAAAATATCTTGCGGAATGAGCATATTTCCGCAATCATCATTTTTTAAAACAAGTTGATGATCTAAAATAGAAAAGATGGATTCTGATTCGATCCCAAGGATTTGAAGGTTGTCCTTGATTTTATAAATCGCCCTAAATTTAATAATGAATAATCCTTCTTCACTATTTTGTCCGATATTAATTGCCAAATCAATTTTGAGCGTAGCAAGATCTTGAACTGTTGCACCAAGACTCGCGAGGTCCTTCTCAAAAAAGGCATTTTTTTTTATTTGAGATATTCTGAAGTAAATCTGATGACTTTCGTCATTTGTCTTGTTCATGGTACGTCCTAAATCAATTTATACTTGCTATTGCATCGTAGGAAAAAGCATTTATAGATTTCAAGTAATCAGCCATCGAGACAACATTCTCCTGCAGCCCATGTTGCGTGTCTATAGGGAAGGAAGACTTTTGAGCAAAGTCAATTGTCGTTTCGCGGGCATCGCCGAGCCGCATTTCGAGTTGTGGTGAGCTAATCGTAATTTCAATCCCGATAGCATCTGCAATTTCAACAAGTTTCAAAATAGAGACATTGGGATTTTTATTAAACATCTGAGAGATTGCAGATCTCGATTTACCAAGCTTTTTGGCCAACTCACTTTGATTCAGATTAATCTCACGCATGTAAGAAAGCAGCAAATTGTAGAAATCATGGATTATACCCCACGCCTTTTCCTCGGCATCGGGGGGAGCCGCAAAGAAGTCATCGATTTTTTTGATGGAGTTTTTCAAATTTATTGGCATAATAGTCTTTCTTCCGTTCTAATTGGCAAAAATAGTCAGAGCCAAGAGATAGTGTCCTGTTTTTTGAAGCATAGGCAAAGATAATGTAATTATTACCACATGCCAAAAAAAAGAAGAAACGATGGCCATGAGGTTTTATTTCACCATAGCTGTGCCCTGCAAGTTGATGTCTGAGATGCGTCGAATCGTAGGTTTGATTTGAGGCAATACGAGATAATAGAGATTTAAATTTTTTCTTATCATGAATCCCAAGATTTTCAAGCCCGTCCATGAACTCAGAGCGTCCATTTTCGATGACATAAAAAAATTTGAAAACCTGAGCTTTCCCAGATAGGTTTAATTGGATCTCTTGGAATTTGAGGATTTGTTTAGGTGGCTTCATAGTAAGTTAATATATATCTTAACAAGAAGCAAGCAAATTGTTTACTTTATAGCATAAAATGATGCATAATAGTAAGCGCGATTGTCTTTGAATTCATGCACACCCCGACCAAGACTCATCGCACCAGCACCATCTTCCGGGTCACCCTCTGTTTTTCCCCCGAAAATACTGCAAAATAATTGCCACTCGCTAGATCGCATGCATTGATCGTAACGGATTGTTCCCCAGCCGAAACGGCCCCGGAGAATGGGACCCTGATCAATTTGCCGGTGATGTCGAACACCTCGAGCCTAACCGTCTGGGGTCGGTCAGACCAGAACCGGAAAGTGGTCGAGGCGTTGAACGGGTTAGGGTAGTTTTGGGAGAGGGAGAATTCTCGCGGGGCCGATTGGGTTTGATTTTCTACTTCAGCAAATGAGCAACTGACAGGATCACAGACAGAGCAGGGGGTATAGCCATTGCTGCAGGCCCAGCTCAACTGAACTGAGTGCTGGCTCGAATTCAGATAATGACAGCCAATGTTATGGTACTTGGTTCCAGTATCGGTGATATAGACTGTGTAAAGAGAATCGGGGGTTGCAGGGGGGATAAATATTGCGATGAAGACCAGAGAAATGAGCATTTTTATCATGTCACCGCTCACAGTTTTCTTGCTTAGTTCACATCCACGACATCGATCTTTTTGACGTATTCCTCTTGAATGATTGCCTCTTTTCCTGCCTCCTTAAAGATCTCCCAACCCATCATGATAAACAGCTTCCGATCGGAGATATTCAACTGCCGGAAGAGCTGGAGCGCTCTCGCCTCTTTCTCCCCAACTCTGACACCCTGCACATCGACTCCAACAAATCAATCGCAGCATCCTGGCTAGCATCGTCAAGCTGACGAAACATATTCAGGAATTCCCTCTCCTCTTCTGTAAGATTGTCATTCTCAGGCTTTGGCGCCTTGACGAAGGTCACAGAATCGCCAGAAATTACGAAAGTTCGTCCAGTTGCTTCGGCGATTTTGCGCATGGTCGCACGCTGCGTGGTAGATCTGCTTCCATCTAGAATCGAGTAGATTGTCTCAGGCGCAATTCCAGTCTTATCGGAAAGTTCGATTACGCTTAATCCGTCATCATCTAATATTTTGCGCACTTCAATGCCAAGATGCTTAATATCAATTTTCATAAGACAATATAAGACATTATGTAATACGAAAAAAATCTTGTTATCTCGCAAATAATCCTTGACAATATATGTAAACTTGTGTATAATGAATATGACGAGAGATAACAAGATAAAACAAGAGAGGATAAAATGGCTTTTATGTCACAAAAAATATCCGAAGAGATCAAGAAGCGTGGGCTAAAACAGAACTATGTCGCTTCTCGAATCGGGATAGATCAAAACCGCTTCTCTGATCTCGTCAACGGCCGCCGCCAAATAAGGGTGGAAGAGGCATTGATCCTCGCTGATATGTTCGATCTGGATGTGGAAGATGTCATTCAGTCAGAGCGAATCTCTGCATAGGAAAGCTCTCGTTCATTTAAAATAAAAAGTACTCCGGTCTGCCCATCCGCCAAGACAAGTCAGACCGGAGTCGATAACCGACACAACGATCAGGAGGCTGGATTGTTTCCAGGCCCTTTTCCTTTGTGCGGCTTTCTGCTTCAATATACAAAATGAGCAACTGAGGGTCAAGGATTACGAGATGTATTTTTTACGCATCGGAGCCAGGCAATGAATGCAAAACCATACGCCAGGGAGGTAGGGCGGATGTGGCGAGTAGAGGCACAATTGATCAAAACCAGCTTGGAGCGCATGCTGCGAAGGAACACTCTCTCCAAGCTGAACGTCGTGGCCGACGAGATCGGCATGGCGCAGGACGAATTCCGCAGCAAGGTATCCATCAACCCGCGGACGCCGCTGCAATGGGCGGAGCGGATTGCTATCGAGCACTTTATGTCTGTCAATGACCCCGAGGTTTATCAGCAGTACATCCGGGACTTTCATTTGATGGATACTATCACTTTCGTGGGAGATGGATCATGGATCCGGTGAAGACCAGCGACTGGGATATACTGGTGGATGCCTGGAAGAGGATGTTCGGCGACAAGGATCTGGTGACCAAGGAAGAAGCCGCCAAGTTCCTCTCCTGGAGCACCAGGACGATCGATCGCCGGATTGATGCCGGTCTGATCCGGCCATTACTGATCAAGGGATCCGGCAAATTCAAGAAGACGGGTCCGAAATTGCGGGAGAGCATCCGGGAGTATGAGGTGCGCATCCCCAAGGGCGAAATACTAAAGCAGTTCATCCTGCTCGATGAGCTGGGGAGGTGTGGTGGTGAGCAAGGAAAGAGAATTACGGCGTTGCGCCAAATGCGGCGGGGAGCTTGAGGAACATCCGCTGTTACGCGACACCCGGGTATGCCGGCAGTGCGAGATCGAATATGATCGGGACAACCAGCGCATCGATTGGGAAGCCGTCGATTGCCGAGGCAATGCTGCCGGACAGATGAAACTATAGGGTTGGGAGGAGACGATGGGAAAGATCACGCTGACAAGTTTGCAGGCCCAAAGAATCGCAGCGCTGCAGAGCCAGGGATACAAAGCCAAGGATATCGCTCTTGATGTCGGGTTGAGCACCAGATTCGTAGGCATGCTTTTGCGGAATGGGATTTTCAACAGCCGCTATGGCCATACCAGTCTATATCGCTGCGAGCGTCAGCCTCATCCGAGCCGGCATCCGTGCATGCTGGAAAAGACACTGTGGCCCAAATGCTCGCATGGAGAGCATTGCTATCTCTCCGGCAAATGCGAGGCCTGGGCAAACTTTAATCACGAGAGGGAATTCGTATGTGGTTTTTAACTGGATTCATCCTGACGATGGTTGTGCTGGTGCTGTCGCTCTGCAGAGTGGCCTCCAGGACCGCTCGGTTTGAAGTGCACTATGGGGTACACGAAGACAAAAGCGAAGGGGGTGTGATCGAGTGTCACTAGGCGGGGTGGAAATAAAAAAGCCCCTGCGGTCCCACCAAGGGCAGGGGCTTCAATCAAGTGCAACACCCCAGCTTCAATATAATGAAAACTGGCGCCATCAGCAAGCGAAAATAAGAATAAAAGACTGATTTCGATGAATATGGCGAAAAAAAGCCTTTGCGGAAGCGACTCCACAAAGGCACAGGTACCAATGATAACAGCTGTGTAAATGTAAGGAGGAAATTAGCCAATGTCAACACAAATCACGACAAAACACGCTTATAGCCTGACGACCGGCATGACTCGCGAGGAGTGGGTTGCTCTGCGGCGGTCCTACATCGGCGCGTCTGAAACAGCCGCTATTCTGGGCTTTGACAAGTACAGAACCCCGCTGGATGTTTACTGCGAGAAGCGGGGAGAGTCTGAACCCGAGCCCGCCGGTGAGAGGGCAGAAGCCGGGCTGCGGGCCGAGCAGATGATCGCCGATTGGATCGGCGACCTTTATACCCTTAAAATCCAGCGGGACAACAAGATCCGCATTCATCCCACCCTGAATTACTGGCGTTGCAATCTGGACCGCGTGATTGTGGGCCAGCCGAACGGCACTGCGGTACTCGAACTCAAGACCACATCCATGGAAAACCTCAAAGCCTGGAACCCGTCGGCCGAAGATCTGAATCCGACTTTTGTCCATCATTGGGTGCAGGTCCAGAGCCAACTGGCAGTCACCGGCTACAAATGGGCAGCGATCGGCGTCATGCCGGCCGACAGCTTTCGGGGCTTTGGCCAGCCTGAACTGATCATTATTCAGCCGGACCAGGAATTCATCTCCATGATGACCGAAAAGGTCCGCATCTTCTGGGAAGAGCATGTCCTCACAGGCGTTCCCCCCGAGCCGGTTACCGAAGACGATCTGAAAATCCTCTACCCCCGCAGTCAGCCCAAGGTTCTTGAAGTCGACGAGAACACCCGCAAGCTGGTCATCAAGGTAGCCCGAATGCGGGCAGCCAAGAAGAAGATCGACGAACGGCTGGAGCCGATCGAGCTTTCCCTCAAAATGCTGCTCACCGACTATGAAGCTGCGAGCTGCAACGGTGAGGTCATCTGCACCTACAAAAGCGCCAAGGACAAGGAGACGTTCAACGAGGAGCTGTTCAGGACTAATCACCCCCAGGAAGCGGAACAGTGCGTGAAGCCGGTGTTGGATGTGGAACTGCTCAAATCGAGGCATCCGGATCTCTACCAAGAGAGCCTGGATAAGAAACCGGGGAGCAGGTCGCTGCTCCTCAAAATCAAGCTGTGAAGAAACGGAGGTCCACCATGGGAGGAGTAGCTGAGCAATTGAAAGGTAAGATGCGTCCGGAGGGCGCCGGCCCCACCAAGGCCGAACCTGCTGCCGGCAAGAAAGAGAAATCAACCATCCCCGTCACGTTGGCGGGGATGGATTCACACGGGATCGAACGGATACTGCGGCTCTATGAGCCGATGTTCGCAAACGCTCTGATGGGTGCGATCCCGCCGGAGAGGATCATCCAGATATCCACCAGCATCATCGCAGAGAGCGACAATCTAAAAACCTGCAGCACCCGGAGTATTGTCGGCGCGGTCCTCAGCGCATCGCTGGTCCGGCTGGATCCGACACCCGAACTGGGTCTGGTTTACTTCATTCCCAGAAAAGGCAAATGCTGTTTCGAGATCGGGTATCAGGGATGGATCACGCTCATGCTCCGAAATCCGAACGTCAGCCATATCTATGCCTACTGCGTCCGGGAAAATGACAAATTCGAGGTCAGGCTCGGACTTGAGCCCAGCATCATCCACGTTCCCAACCTGGACAAGCCGGGTGCCCTGAAGTACGTCTATGCGGTCGCCCATCTCGCCAACGGGCAACGGGTCTTTCGTTACCTGAACCAGGCCCAGATCGAAGCTCGGCGGGACCGGAGCGAGGCGAAAGACAGCAAGTACAGCCCCTGGAATGACAAAGTTCTGGTCGAGGAGATGTGGGGCAAGGTCGGGATCAAGGTCCTGCGCAAGTTCATCCCTGTTGACCTCGAGAGCCGCGTCTCCACCGCCAATCTGCTGGATGGCCGGATTGTAACCCCGGAGGTCTTTGACCTGGAAAAGAAATCGGTTAAGATCGATCCAAAGGAAGCGGAGGATGCGGATTTTACCGATATGTCCCAGGGCAATGGCAACGGTGACAAAGCTCCAACAGACGGTCCTGCAAACGGTCAATCCAACACACCCAGGGAAGGGAGTAACGGCAATCCTGGAAAGCCCGGAGCCGATGATCGTTATCTCAAAGCTCTCGATGTCCACCGCCAGAAGATCATCGAATTAAAGGGCGAGAAATTCTGGAACGATCTACCTGGCCAGTATGGACTTGAGAGTTTTGAAGAGGTCCCGGCCGATGACCAGGAACGTACGCTGCTGGATCTCTCCAAAATTACCAATGAGGCACTCAAGGCCAGACAGCGGAATCAGACCGGTGAGCAGGGGAGCATACTCTGATGGCGACTTTGATCAAAATGGACTCTCTCGATGGCCACCGGTGCCTTTGCTCTGCCAGATGCTACAATGCTAAAGGTTCGAATTGCACGTGCATCTGCGGCGGCATGAACCATGGTGCCGGTCCGGAGCGAGCGGCACAGAATACACAGCTATTGAGT
>Ga0265297_10003730_pt1 | contig 26795 bp, 33 predicted proteins | sample Munlanlwell13791_FD_192502 | JGI IMG/M metagenome (GOLD analysis project Ga0265297, IMG submission 192502) | Leachate microbial communities from a municipal landfill in Southern Ontario, Canada - Leachate well 137-91 | ecosystem: Engineered > Solid waste > Landfill > Unclassified | place...
GATTTCCGCCCAGTGAGTGTCATGGAGCCGGGCTCCCTTGACGCAGTCTGCTGTTGTGTATTCCTCATAGTGGCAGTTGTATATAGCACAGTAGAAAGCGTGTTCGGCAGCCGCAAGGCCACCATGCACACTCACGTCGAGTTCACGGCCGTAACTGTACAGCACTACCCACACAGGCGTGCCAAATATAGCCACGTCAGCCTCCTCCACCGTGGCGTACCCGTCGTCGCCTATGCAGTCCTCACAACACCAGTATTGTCTGCGTGACGGACAGGCGTTGTAGGCCGTGATGGATGCACCACATACAGAGCAACCCCCAAACATGGCAAGTCCTACGGCTTGGTAGATGTCTGGTGTATAGGCACCATCGCTTTCCGGCGTCGCGCCGCGATATACGGCCAGTTCGTGTATTGTTATAGCGTTCGTGGTGGCCTCCCCTCAATTGTTAAGACGCAGTGGCATGAGCAGGTACAGTTCGTTGGCAGATCCGACAGGCTGAAAGAGAGCGGCTGTGAGGGGTGTGTTGTGCAATATCAGTATCTGGTCGGTCTGGAGTGCCGACAGGATGAGTTTCAGGTACGCCCCATTGAACGCCGCCGTGTAGCTGTCCCCAGTCGCCGTTGCAGGCACTGTCTTGTGCCCGCTCAAATCAGTTTCCGCGTTGGACGCGTTGAGTTCCATGTCGTCCTTGTAGTCGATGGTGATACGGCGGGTGATGGTGTTCGTGATAGGGAGCAGGGCGTCCACAGCACTGAGCAGGTCGAGGCGGCCAACCTTGACCATATTGGTGTTGTCAGTGGGGATGACCTGGTTGTAGTTCGGATACGTGGTGTCGGACATTTCCGCCGTTGCGGTGAGGTACCCGGGCACGCAGAGGTGCAGGTGGTCGCCGATCTTGCGGTAGTTCCAGTCGGCCTTGACGCTGCCGAGAAGTTTGATACTCCACGGGGAAAACAACACGACGGCGTCCTCCACGACGGGGATGACGTGGGCAGTTACGTCGATGCAGCACAGCCCGTGCCCGTTGGTGGCCACGACGTTGGTGTGGCCGTTGGCAGTAGCAAGGGCTACAGAACACAGAGCCGGCCGTGTGCGGTCTTTGCCAGCGTTGAACGGCAGCGCACGCTGCAGGTAGGTCACGACGGGGCGGCTGAGGGGCGTCCACGGTTCCGCGTCCTGCGTCTTGGTCTTTTCGGTCGGCCAGTCGTTCGCGTCCACGGTTGGCAGTGTGATGACGCCCCCGACGGACACCGTGCCGCCGTCTACCTCTATGCGCACGGTCTGGGTATTGCAGGCCTTGATGGCATCCGTGAGCAGTGCAAGGTGCATGCATATGTCGATGTCTGCGGGTTCGGTGGTGCCGAGCTCTACCGCCAGTTCGTTTTCCATGTTCGTGCCGACGAGTCGCACAGTGGTGCCCGTGCCTTGAATGTGAATGCTGGCCAGAATCGGCAGGACGGGACGACCAGGTACGACGGTTTTCAGCAGCGCCAGTGCCTTGACCACGTCTTTTTTGGTGAGTGTTGCGTGCATGGGATCCTCCTCTGGGGCAGTGCGTGAACACCGCCCTGTGTGTGTGTGGTGATTACTTCCGGTCGAGTGCTGCCATATCGGCGGCGTCGATAGGACCTGCATAAACGGTATGGCATGGTTCAGCCCCGATGGGTATTGCGTGCAGCACGAGCCGCACGCCCTCGATGCTCGTGTTGTCGCCTGCACTCCGCATTATTGGGCTGATGTCGTATACGTAGTTGGCCTCAAAATGGTCTGGCATGAAGTATCCCGGCGGGAATATGTACAGGTCGCCTACCCTCACGGTGCCTGTGAAGCTGCCGCCGAGCTTCAGATAAGCAATCAACTGGGTAGCGGCGTCCCACATGCCGTTGAAGCCCCGCGCCATGGAGCGGTCTATGCCATCCACGAACGCCCCGCCGTAGCGGAAGAACCTTTGCAGCATCGCCCCGAGTTGTGCCGGGCTGCCGTCACAGTGCTTTTGGAGTGAGCACAATAGTAAGCCGTCTTCGTCTTGGATATGGATTATTGCCGGTGTGGACAATGTGACCTCCTTTGGGGTGGGATACTGGCAGTCGCGCCGGTCGAGCGTTTTCAGTGCAATCTTATCAGGCATCGGTGACCTCCTCGGCTTTGGCAAGTGCCTGTTTTGCCATATTCCATACTGTTATTACTTCCGGTGTTGCCTTTGGTTTATCATATCCAGGTAATACCGGCCACAAAGAAACAAACGCCCGGCAGGCATCGACAAGCTCGTCGTGTGCATTACAGGCACGGACGATAAACTCCGCGTCCGCATTGCCTGTATAAGTCAAGGCTATGGTTTTGCCTGTCGGGTCATCAACCCCATAAATTAATGCTTGAAAATCACCCGCTGCGTTTTCTGCGTTCCACGGTGTAGGTGTGTGCTGTGTCATTACTTTCCACCTTTCTTGGTGTATCTTCCCCCTACTCCAACCCGAGTTTGAGTGCTATAATCCGGCAGTCAAAGCAGCCTTCCCGCACGCCCGTTCCGTCGTGTTTGCGATCGTGTGTGCGTTGCCGTTGCCGCGTGTCCTTGAATTGTTCCAGTGTTGTGATGCCTCCATCCATCCATCAGGTGCATCAACTCGCGCTTTGTGAGACGGGCTTTCCGATCCATGTGTGCCTCCGTTGCCTGTTTTCTGTCGGTGCTCGCCAGTGGGTAGTCTGCCCACCTGCGCCGCTTTCCTGTTTGGCGGGGATGGTCGCCCCGCCGCGTGCCTCACTTGTACACGTTGAGGCCGAACTTGATATCAGGGTGTCCGGCCACCGAAACGTTGCCTTCAGTGGTCGCCACGATGACCGTCTTGCCGCTCTTGGACTTCCCGAACGTCTTGGACAGGTCGACCGTAAGGGTGAGAATGTTGCCGGTCAGTGCTTGTACTACATTCTTTGCCATGTCTGGCCTCCGATTATTCCCGCACGGATATGCGGGGATTTATGAGGGTGTCGGCTACCAATGTACGCAGGTGGTCTACTCCTACGAGGCTGTAGCCGACGGTGACTTTCGTTCCCGCCGGTATGACGTACTCGCAGACACGCAGGTCGTCATACCCGCCCCACGGGAAGAAATTGAAGAACTTGTTTGCGTCGTAGATGCTTGTGGGGCAGTGGAATCCCGCGTTGTATGGTTGCGGCTTGCCGCCGTCGTTCCGATGTGTCTCCCGGCGTCTGGTACCCGCATCCCAGCGGTGATGTTGCGACAGGTCTATAATTGGTCCGTCATACGCCGACCCCAATTCCTTTGTTATGACGCATACTTCCCTGTCGTCGTTCTCGCCATCCACAACCTTCCACACTGTCACGGGCTTCTTTGTAGTGTAGGTGTACACCAATATGTCCAAACACACGTCTTCGCCTCCTGTAGTGATGGGGGCAGCCGCAGCCGCCGCCCCCTGTTCTCTGTACGTGCTACAACGTCAGGGGCTGCCGATAGACAAGCGGCACACCCGCCTTTATCCACGCCTTGACCTGCGTGGCGTGTGCCTTTATCCGGTTCTCGATGTGCCAGTCCACAATACTCTGTGCTTCGGCAATGGCGTACTCCATGCCATAGAACCCCCAGCATGAGTCAATCTCAGCCATGTCCATACCCTCAACCACATACCCGTACACGTCGCCGCGTAGATACTGGTCGTAAGTCTGCACTTCGCCGGTCAGGCGGTTGACGGCCTTGCCGCGTGCATCCGCGCCCGTCCCCCACTGTGCCTCTATCTCTGCCGCCGTACACCATATAAACCCCACCATCATGGTGTCGAACTCCCGGTGTCCCTGAGGCAGCGGGCAGCCGCTGAAACCCCCCACCCGCATGGTGATGCCGCCGTGGTCGTAGAGGTAGAGGGGCAGCATCACCGTTGCCTGCTCCTCGTCCCGCAGATAGGCCGCAACGGCGTCCCACCCGTCGAAATTGGCGGCGTCGATGTGGTGTTTGTCCCCCAGATCATAATGCCTGTGGAAGCACGTCATGTGTCCCACGTTATCCCACTCTCTCGGGCTTTCCGGACTGTCGTCGGGATAGATTTTGATGGTGTGACCCTTGTACTCGGTCGTCTGAATCGGCTCCATTGTAGCCCCCCGCTTGGTTTACCCTGCCAGTAGTTTACGCTGCCGTGCCAGTTCAAGCCGTGCCCTGTGCTTCGGGCATGCCGTGTATCGTGCGTCCAGTGTGCGGTTGAACGCAATGTCGTGCTCGAACACCGTAAGGCCCGCGACGGCGCACGGTGACAACACCGCCGTGGAGTATGGCCGTTTGACACAGCCGCAGGCGTGGACGGTTAACCCGTTCGTGTATGTGCGCGTTTCGCGTGTCATGTCTGTCATGCCTCCCTGTATAGATACGTGTCCCCCGCAAATTCGACGGGGCTGTAATCACACCGCCAGTTTTAAGGCCTTCATAGTCTCGGGTATTATTACCGTCTCGATGTGCTTGTTAATCAGGGCTGCCATTTTGGGCTTCAACTCGTCTGAAGCTCGGCCTTCGGAGGCACAATGGCCGCCGTATTGGAATGCTTCGGCGGCATCACGATAGATATAGAATTGCTTGTATAAGTCTTTGATTCTCCACCATTCATTGGGTGTGAATTGTGGAAAGTCGAGGAATAACGATAAATCTTCCCATACTGAAGCGCCATTGTTTATTACTGTTGCTGTCTCCGGGGAATATCCCTTATACCACGGAGAGACGAAGTTGCCCAATGAGTGCCCACGCACATCGACGGTATCAAGGAAGCAACCGCCGAAGTGGGTGTGCATATCGACCGTTTCAATGTATCCCCCTCCCCAATACCACCCACAATCCCACTTAAAGCCGGTGAGATATACGTTTATGTTGGAGCCATCCTTCAGTTTCCCAAGGTAAACTTTAAACGGGAAGTACTGTTTTTCCGGTTTGTAGTTTTGGTCTGTGTGCATTTCCAATCTCCCTGTTTTTGGTTGGTATTGTGCGGTCTTGCCACGGGGCACACTCCCCCCGCTGTCCCGCTTTCCTGTTTGGCAGGACTGTACAGCCCTGCCCGTTGTGGCTACCCCTCCGCCGTTTCTGCCTCCGCTGGGGCTTCGTGAAGCCCGATAGCCCGCGCCGATTGCTGGTCAATGAAGGCTACACGCGACCTCAATATGTCCGCCACCTGCTTTGGGGGCTGAAATATCTGCTTGACTGCCTCGTCTCGAATCACCCATTGACGCCCTGTACGGTGTGGATTGTCGCCGCTTTCGCCGTTGCGTACCTCAATAAGCATAACACCCTGCCGCATAAGTGCCTTGCATGCGTCGCAAGGCTCATAATTATACACCGCCTCACGGGGTAAGGTGTTATGTAAATGCCTATCCAGCATCACACCCATCGGCTCACCACAGTAAAAGCACTGCATCATGCCGACATGTGACTTTTCGCCGTTGCCGTTCACATTGTGCCCCTTTCCAATAATGATGCTTCCTGTACCTGTGCAGGCTCGCCACGTGCCGCGACACTCGCCGCGCCCGCTGCCTGCCTTTCCTGTGTGCCGGGGATGTGCCCCGGCTCCCTGTTGCCTGTCGGTTGTCTGGTTTTCCGGCTCGTCCGGTTGGGCGTTTCCGCCCGTGCCACTGTGCCGACTATTCGCCTGTCACTTGCCGCCGCGCTGAGGTACGCCGCCCCGCTCACTCCCGCGCTGCCGTTGCCTGTCCTCCCTTCCCTGTCCTGTGGTGTGGTGTCTGTCCGTCTGTCTGTCTATATAATAGCCCCCACAGACCCCCTTGTCAAGTACCAAAATAGGCTATTGTTTGTTCACTGTGTGCGGGCTGCCGAATGGCCGCCGACGCCCGCCGCTGTTGCGTTTGTGGTCGCCGTACACGGTACACTGTACACGGTACACTGTACACTGTACACTGTACACTGTACACTGTACACTGTACGCTGAGGCCGCCCGCCGCACTCCGCGCGCCTGCCCAAGATTCCGCTTGACTTATCGCCCGCCCCGTTGTACATTGCCGCCATTGTAGCATAGTGTACTGTCATTGTGGCACACTGCCATATTGACGCCCACACCTGACAAGGCCGCATGATGCCCGACTCCGCTACAAGTTACCGCTTGACAGGCGAACCCGTCCCAGACCTCACTGTGGCGGAGCGCGCCTTCATATCTGCACTTGTGGCGGGAAGATCTGCGAGTGAGGCGTACCGCGAGGCCTTCAGCACTAACAGCACACGCAGCGGGGTAAGAACTGCCGCGTCAAGGCTGCGACGGAGGCCAGACGTTGTCCGCGCCGTCGAACTGGCACGGGACGCGAGTGCCGCCGCACGCCTGAAGGCCGTGGAGGACGCCCGCACAGAGGCCGCCGAAGCTGTCACTGACGACCTGATTCTGACCGGGATGCTTGTCGAAGCCCGCCGGACTGGCAAGGGGAGCAGCCATGCCGCACGTGTTCAGGCATGGGCACACCTCGGCCGCTACCGTGGATTATGGCAAGACAATGTAAACCTTCAGACCCCGCAGCTTGCCGCCATGATGCGAGCAGCGGAAGCCCGCCGCCGCGAACATGACGCCCGCCCCGACACCCTGACCCCGCTCCCTGATACCTTGCCCCAGACACCCGATAATGTACGCACGCCCGCGCTTACGCCTGCGCACGTATACGCACGCGAGGACGCCGATGCCTGACTTGAGTTTACATAAGAAAGCTTATGCGCGTAGTCGCCGCTTGCCGCTGCCTGTGACCGCGCCCGCCTGCCTGGACACGCGCCGCTGCGCCTGGTACTGTGTGCCCGCACCTACCTGCCCGACCACAACCACAACCGCCTGCACGCCCGCCCCAGCACACGCGCCCGCACCCCCAACGCCGCCCTCGCCCATATACACTAAGCTCTCCGCGCAGTTCCGTGTGTGTATAAGTCGGTCTGCCACAGTTTTGGCGGCAGGCCTTATTGGTTGGGCGTTTGCGGGATGCGACGTGCGGAGAATGGAGGAGCCACACACCGTACACTGTACACTGTACACTGTACTCTGTACACTGTTCCCTGTCCCCCGCCCACTCTGGGGGCGTCCATGATCCGGCGCCAGTTTGACATTTACGCCCCTGCCCCGTTGCGTGACAAGTACGTGGCGGAAGTACTGACCCACTACGGCATTGTCTACCCCACATGCCTGAGTGCCGACGGTGGTGCGCGGTCGGCGTTGCGGCTGGGGCGTCATGCCGTCACTGATGCCAGATTTCGCATCACCATAACGGTGGACGCGGTTGTGGACGTAGACGCCGTTCTGGACGGCGATAACACTGTGCCTGTTGGCGTGGAGTCGCTATGAACCTTGACCCTGCAACCACCACCGTTACCACGCTCAGGGAGCGCGTTGCTTGGGAGCAGGCGCTGTTTGAGCGCATATACAGCTACCGGGCGGATCCGCTTGGGTATGTGAAGTATGTGTTTCCGTGGGGCGTGGCGGGAACGTTGCTGGCTGACGAGAGCGGACCCGACACGTGGCAGGTGGACGTGCTTAACGAAATCCGGGACAAGTACGGACACGGCGACTGTGACCCGCTGCGGATCGCGATAGCGTCGGGGCACGGTATTGGTAAGGGCGCGTTGGTGGCGTGGGTGATACACTGGTTCATGGCAGTGCATGAAATGCCGCAGGGTGTGGTCACGGCTGGCACGAAGAATCAGTTGCAGACCAAGACGTGGCGCGAACTGGCGAAGTGGAACAATCTGGCCGTGAACGGGCACTGGTTTAAGTGGTCGGCTGAGCGGTTTGCACTGGCGGACCCGTCGGCGTCAACGACGTGGTTTACGGCGTGTATCCCGTGGCGGAAGGAAAAGCCTGAGGCATTCCAGGGCACGCACGAGCGCTACGTGTTGATCGTGTTCGACGAGGCCAGTGCTATTGACGACGGGATATGGGTGGCGGCGAGCGGGTCGGTGTTCTCTGCCGGGTCATTGTGGTTGGCGCTTGGCAACCCGACACGCGGCAAGGGAGCGTTCCGCGAGTGTTTTGGCCGCGACCGCAACCGCTGGGTGAATCATCAGATTGACGCGCGCACTACGAAGCGTGCCAACAAGGCCGAACTGGACAAGGTCGTGGAGGCGTACGGCGAGGACAGTGATTATGCGAGGGTGCGGGTGAAAGGGCTGTTTCCGCGCGTCGACAGTACGCAGTTGATTGACCCCGCCATTGTAGAGGCCGCCATGGCGCGTGGCTATGACTATAGCGTGTACAGGTATCATCCGCTGGTAATTGGTGTGGACGTTGCCAGGTTCGGCGACGACCAGAGCGTGATAACAGCACGGCAGGGGTTGCAGGTGCATGCCGTACGCCGGTATAGGGAACTGGATACGGTGCAGGTAGCGGCAAGGGCAGCCGAAATGGAAGACGAATACCGCAATCTGGCGCCCACGAGCGTGCATCTTGTTGACACTGTGGGTGTGGGTGCGGGTGTTGTGGACAGGCTGGCGACACTTGGGCGCCCGGTCATAGGTGTGAATGGCGGTGACAAACCCGCACTGCCGACCAAGTACTACAACAAGCGCGCGGAAATGTGGTGCGGGATGAAGGACTGGATCGTGGCGGGGGGCGCACTGCCGTGGGACGTGGAATTGCTGAATGACCTGACTGGTCCTATGTACGGATTCGACGCGAAAGAGCGGGTGCAGCTTGAACGCAAAGAGGACATGAAGGCCAGGGGTCTGGCGTCACCTGACAGTGGTGATTCGCTGGCATTGACGTTTGCCGTGCCAAACATTGCGGTGCATGGCGGGCCGACAGCCACGCTTGACGATGTGGACGAGGGGGTAGGCATGCCAATGTCCGGATTTGGCGGTAGCGGACGAGGCATAACAGGGTATTGACGGGGGCGGTTATGGCGGCAAGGACAGTGTATAGGGGTGATGGTACGGCGGTGCTTGACGATAGACCGGATGCCATGGTGGAAGCACAGGTGGGGGGAAGTCAGACACCAACAGCTGCTGGCGTGCGCCCGGACGTCATGGACGAGCTTGGCGTGGCCGAGCCCGTGCGTGAATCCATGCCGGCCGCCGCGGACACACATGATTCTTCCCCCGACATTGACGCCAAAGCCGATGCCGCACGTGCCGCGCTCGACGCCCTCATTGAGAGCAGCAATATCGCGGATGGCATGGACAGCCAGAAGCTCCTGAACATAGGCCAGCGGGTTATTGACGGGTATGAAGTTGATGTACGCAGCCGCGAGGACTGGAAGCGCAACGCAGACAACTGGATGGAACTGGCGCGCATGGTGAGCGGGCAGAAGACATACCCGTGGCCGGGCGCGGCCAACATCAAGTACCCCATCATTGCACAGTCGTCGGTGCAGTTTGCCGCGAGAGCATACCCGGCACTGGTGCCTGATCGCTACCCGGTCAAGTCCCGCGTGGTGGGGGAGGACGCGGATGGTGGCAAGGCGTCGCGGGCGCAGCGCGTGAGTGAGTTCATGAGCTGGCAAGTGACGGAAGGCATGCCTGACTGGGAGTCTGACACTGATCGGTTACTGGCATATCTGGCCGTAGTGGGTATGGCCTACCGCAAGACCTACCCGGACGTGACCGCCGGGCGCATGGTGTCGGAGTTCTGTCTGGCAGATGACGTGGTGTGGAATTACTGGGCGCCGAGCCTTGAACGTGCACCTCGCATCACCCATGTCCTGCAGATGTATCCGAACGAGATACGCGAGGCAGTGTTGTCTGGTGAGTTCCTTGACGTGGATCTGGGGCAGGCCGTGGCCAGCCAGCACTTTGAGGACAGGACACTGGACAACGACGATGACGCGCCCCACACGTTCCTTGAGCAGCACAGGTGGCTGGACATGGACGAGGATGGCTACCAGGAACCATATGTTGTGACCGTGCATGAAGCAACCCGCACCGTGGTCAGGATAGCGGCACGGTTCGCGTCCGGTGACGTGGAAATGGACGGTGACAAGGTAGTGAAGATTGAACCCATACACTACTTCACCCTGTACGGCTTCATCCCTTCGTTTGACGGCAGCGCTTATTACATAGGCTTCGGCGAACTGCTTGGGGCGGGCAACGAAGTGGTGAACAGCACCATAAACCAGTTACTCGATGCAGGCACCAACGCCAACACGGGCGGCGGCCTGATAAGTTCGGCGCTGGTGAGTGGCAGAGGCGGAGGGATCAACAACAGTGTGAGGTTTCAGCCGGGCGAATACAAGGTCGTATCGCACTCTGTCGATGACATTCGCAAGGGTGTGTGGGACCGCGAAGTGAAATCCCCGAGCACGGTGACGTACAGTCTACTGACATTCATCACAGAGTCGCTGCAGAAACTGTCGTCAGTAGCGGATATTCTCATGGGCAGTCAGCCGGTGGCGAACGTGCCTGCCACGACGTCCATGGCGTCGATAGAGCAGGCGCTGAAATTGTTCACGGCAATCTACCTGCGCATTCACAGGTCGCTTGGGTCGGAGTTCAAGAAACTGTTCCGGCTCGACAGTATATACCTGCCTGACAGGGTGTATTTCAACGTGCTTGACAGGCAGGGGCAACAACTGGTGGCCAGGGACGACTTTAACGCCGAGGACTGCGACGTGGTGCCGGCGAGCAACCCGAACGACGTGACGGATACCATGCGCTTGTTGACTGCACAGGCGTTGCTGGATGTGCGCGGCCTCGGCCTGAATGACAATGAGATTGTGATGCGGTACCTGCAGGCGCTGCACGTGCCGGATGTGGACAAACTGTTGGCGAAAGAGGATCAGCAGGAGCAGCCCGATGCTGCAACCCAGATACGGATGCGGGAGTTGGCGATAGAGGAACGGCGTTTGGCGCTTGAGGAACGGCGTTTGGCGATAGAGGAACGCAAATCCGTCGCGGAAATGGAGAAACTGCGTGCGGACGCGATAAAGTCGGTCGCGTCGGCAGAGAAGGAGGAGGCAGGTAGCCAGATAGAGGCGTACACTGCACAGGTGAACGCGCTTGCGGAAGCGGAGAAGGCCGACGTGGAGCGTGAAAAGGCGAGGGCACAGGCGGCGGGGAATACGCAGCCATCGGGTGCGGAACAACAGACAGGCCGTGAGCGGCCGGAGGAGGGCGAATGATAGCAGGACTTGATAGTGAGTTGTGGGTGGAATGGGGTGCGCATCCCTGTACAAGGGCGTTCATACAGCATGTGGACACCGCCGTTTCCCGAGAAGCGCAGGAAACAGGCGGAGGTCGTGCGCTGAACACCGAATCGCTTGAAAGCACAGCATTGGCATACGCGAGGGCTGTAGGGTATACCCTAGGCTGCCAGAGCGTACTCAACGAAATTGAACGGATTGTGGACCGCGAAAGTACTGTGGGGGACAAACAGTGAACATAAAACCGAGTGGTCAGTTGGTGTTGGTGCGGGTGGACAAGGCGCCCGAAAAGTCGTCCGGCGGCATAGTGTTGCCCCAGGATGTGCGCGAGCGCGATGCGCGTACATCAGTGAGAGGCACGCTCGCAGCTGTGGGGCCGAAGGCATGGCAGAATCCAGTCGACGAGGGGGTGCCGCGTGCCCAGGTCGGCGACACAGTGCTGTTTGCGAAATACGCAGGCGTGGAGGTAGATGCGGATAGTGCCGACGTGTTCTACCGCCTTATGACCGACGAGGATATACTGGGAACCGACAATCAGACGGAGTGAGCAGACATGGGTGACGAAGACAGACAGGTTGCAGAAGGCGTGCAAGGGGATGCGGCAACAGCAATGGCTGATGCCACTACCGACAACGCGCAGGTTGCAGGCGACGAGGCTGTGCAGGGAGCAGTGAACTCTGCCATTGAGGACATTGCGCGTACGATGGGGTGGGACCCCGACCACGAGGGCGGCAAGAAGGTTGATGCCAAGACGTTCATACTCAACGCGGATGCCATAACAAGGCAACAGCACCGCACTATCGACAAGCTGCAGAAAGCCGTGGACAGTGTGCGCGCCGACAGCAAGCGCATACTGGAGTTCCAGGCAGAGCAGACGCGGCAACAGGTGGGCGAGTTGCGCAAGCAGCTGGAAGAACGCCGCCGCACTGCCATACTTGAGGCTGACGTGGACGCTGTCGAGGGTATTGACAAGGAAATCAATGAACTTCCTGACGTGCCGGAAGTCAAAAGTAATGAGGGGGGAGTGCAGTACGACCCCGCGTATGTGGCGTTTGAGGAACGCAACCCGTGGTATGGTGATGACAAGCGCCTGACTGCGCTGGCCGACACGTTCGCCGACCTCCACGCCAACCTGCCGGTACCTGAAATGATCAAGGAAGTGGAGCGTGAAATGAGGCCGTTCCTGAGCGGCACGTCTGGTGCAGATTCCCAGACCAGCGAGCCGGACGAGGATGAACCACAGGACAAGGACGGAGGGCGTGTACAGCGTGCGGCTACGCGCCATGTCAGGCCTGCCGGCGGTAGCAACCCGGTAGCTCGTGGTGGCGGCCCCAAAGGCCATACATCCACCACGCACCACACACTTTCCGAACTGCCGTGGGAAATGCAGAGAATCGTGAAGCGCGGGGTGGCGGACGGCTCATTCAAGAGTGAACAGGAATTTGTCGATGCCATATTCGCACAGCAGACGACACTTTGACGGAGGACTACGACGATGGAAGATACACGGACAGTTGACCAGATAACCGATCCTGACGACATGAATGTCGGACAGGACACACAAGACGCGCAAGATGGCGCAGATGCAGTAGACAGGCAGGCCGCAGACCCGCGTGCTGCCGACAAGAACGCACGTAAGGCTGCATACATGGCCGCAAAGCGCAGAGCAGCGGCTATACGCAATCAGCGGGGGCGCAACCCGATCGGCGTGAGGTCGAAGTTGGAATTTCCCGGCAGACCTGGCTTTGTCCGGCGGGTATTCAATGACGACGAAGGGCGGATCAGAGACGCGGAAACGCGCGGATGGACGCCTGTCAAGGAAGCTGACCTGATCGGCGGGGATGTGGACGGGGCGGCCGCAAAGCAAATCGGCGCCACCGTACGGCGTCCCGTAGGCGGAGGCACGCACGGCGTGCTCATGGAGATACCGGAGGAAATATACAACGAAGACCAGACGGCAAAGCAGCAAAAAGTGGCAGATGTGGAAAAGGTACAACTCAATCAAGGCAACAAGCCCGGATTCTACGGCGATATTGTGGTGGAGAGGTCACAGTAGGATCCCGTGCATTGCCATAGGAAGGACATGTTGGTATGGCAAATACATCAAGAATCAACGGATTCACGCCCGTTATGACGCTGCAGGGCAACCCGTACACCGGTCAGGGCGTGCTGTGCTATAAGGCGGCAGGCACCACGGTGACGAATGATCTGGGTGTTGGCGACCCCGTGGTGCTGTCCGGCTCCGGAGACGCATACGGCGTGCCGGGTGTCAGCAAGGCCACGGCAGGCGACACAAACGCCATCGTGGGTGTCATACAGGGCGTCAAGTTCGACCCCGACAATCCCACCCGGGCTACGTGGATCGACGGAGCAGACGCGGGGTATGTGTACGTGTGCATGGACCCCTACGTCATTTACGAGGCACAGGCAGACGGCGTACTGACATACACCGACATTGGCTACAACGCCAATTTCGTGCAGACGCAGGCGCTGGATCGTGACAGTGGCAAGAGTGGCATTGAGGTGGACGCGACAATCGCAACCACGTACACCTTCCAGTTCAAGCTCATCGGATTCCCCCAGAGGTCAGACAACGCGATCAACTCGACGTACAACAGGGTGCTGGTGATCATCAACAACCACCAGCTCAAGTGCATAGGCGGCACCACCGGCGTGTAAGTACGGCGTTGCCGTTCTGTCGACACTGTTCTACCACAATGCAATCACAATATTCTACTATAAGGGGTGAATCGCATGGCTGTTATATCTCCGCAACATTTCTCGTACGCGCTGACACCGCTGGTGACAAAGTGGTACCAGACTGCATACGACGAGTTCAAACCGGAATACACGCAGATCTTCGCCGTCGAACCCTCGGGGAGGGCGTTCGAGGAGGAAGTCGGCATCGTGGGAACGGGGTATGCCTCCGAAATCGCATCCGGCGCAAGTGTGCCGTACGACTCGATGGAACAGGGCTACATGAAGCGGTATACGCACGTCAAGTATGGCCTCGGCATCATCATACAGCGTGAGCTGGTGGATGACGACCTGTACGACGTGGTGGGCAAGCAGCGCGCCAAGAGTCTGGCATTCTCGATACGGCAGACGAAAGAGGTGTTGGGTGCCAACATCCTGAACCGTGCGTTCAATTCGAGCTACACAGGCGCCGATGGCAAGGAAATGTGCGCGACCGACCACCCGAATAAGAGTGGCGGGACGTGGCGGAACGAGCTATCGACGGCTGCCGACCTGAGCGAATACGCGATTGAACAGGCCTGTATCGACATCGCGGGATTCACGACGGATCGCGGCCTTCGGATTCAGGTGTTGCCGGTGCGTCTCGTGATCTCGCCGAGCGACATGTTCAATGCCGTCCGCATCCTCAAATCCATTGAGCGTTCCAACTCGGCGAACAACGACATCAACGCGCTCCGCACGATGGGGGTTATCCCTGAAATCACACAGAACCACTATCTCACTGACACAGATGCGTGGTTCATCCAGACCAACGTGCGCGATGGATTGAAGTACAAGGAACGGCGCAAGGACGATTTCAGCCAGGATGCCGACTTCGACACCGAAAACGCGAAGTACAAAGCGGTGTTCAGGGGCGCATTCGGCTGTACTGACCCGCGTTGCATATTCGGATCGCCCGGAGCCTAACGCGATGTGGGGCGTGTAGTGGCAGTGGGTTGCCTGCACGCCCCTCACACATCCCAAGGGGGTGGTCGGATATGCCGTACAAGGTCGAAGGCAAGGCCGTCATGCACAAGAAAGGCGGCAAGTGGAAGGTCAAGCAGAGGTGCAGGTCGCATATGGCCGCACTGTCTGCCGTGAACCTTCTGCGCGGTGTGGAGCACGGCTGGAAGCCGTCGGGACGCAGACGCACACAATAACGTGACAATACAAGAAAGGCGGTAATACATGCCTCTTACAAACTTCCCTGGGGGTATAACCTCGATGGGAGCCCCTGTTGTGGGAGGGCTGGGTGTCGGGAACGTGTACTTTGTCATAAAGACGGCAGAGGCGTTCTACGGTGAGTTTGACAGGGAACGCAACACAACGTATGCGGACGGCTCGCGTTCCATACACACCACGATACAGTCGGCGCTCGACGCCACCGTGGAGTGCCGCAACGACTACGTGATCGTGTTCCCCAGCGATTCTGACTACGACCTGACCGCAGCCCTCACCATGTCGAAGAAATCCGTACACCTTGTCTGCCCAGCGGGATTTGGCTACGAGCGTGGCGCGACGAATGCGTGCCGGATTGAGCAGACCACGGCGTCCACCGCCATCATTGCAGTATCTGACTCTGCTGTGGAGATTGCCGGGTTCTACCTCAAGCCGTATATCGGCCAGTCTCACATCACACTGGCAGCAACGTCGTATGGCCTGAACATACACCACAACACGCTGGTGTTAAAGTGGACGACCAGCAACTCTGCGGCCATTGCAGGGACTGACGACGCAGGGGCGTGGGGCAGCATCGAACGCAACTGGTTTGTGTCGCAAGCTGGCAACGCTCAGACCTGCGCGGCTGTGGTGTCTATCGGAGCCAGTGCTACCGGTGCCAGAGTATGCCACAACGAACTCACCATCGGCGACGGCAACACAGCGACTGTTGGCATCCAGAACCTCGCGGTCAAGGGTGTCACCAGTTTCAACATCTTCTCGCAGTCTGGCGGATCCGGCGTGTCGGATGGGGGCACCATCACGAAATGTATTCAGGTACATGCATCCGGCGCCGCGATCGGTAACGTCGGCGCAGTGTCCACAGGCAAGATGCTCACCGGCGGCACCACACTCAACTCGTACGCCGAGAACTACGGTGGATACATTGCCAACGTCGGCACCACCAACGGGTCTGTCGAGGCGTGAGTATGCAGAAGTACTATCTGAAACTGGACTGTCCGCGCTGCGGCGGGGCGGGTGAATACGTACACGCTGGCGAGGAAGGTGACGTGATGTTGCCCTGCGAGGCGTGCGATGGCAAAGGCGTGTTCGTTGTTGGCACTGTCGACGGCGTGGAGGACATACGGTGGATCAAGAAGCACCTGAAGAAGATCATGACCGAGCTCGGCATCGCGTACGACGACGAGTGAGGCAGCACAGACAGGAGGTGTGTAGCGTGAATAAAAATCCGAAGAAGGACAAGGGTGCGGTAGCAACGGTGCCTGACGTGAAGGTGGCAGAAACGCCCGTGGTGCCTGCCCAGGACGAGGGCGTCGAACGCTCTACGCAACTTCAGCATTGGGCTGATATGGAAGCCCTCGGCAAGATATAAGGGGTGTGGCATGGCGGTGTATGTGTACAGGTGTGGCAAGCATGGAGTGCACGAGGTGGTGCAGGGCATGGATGATGCACACAGAGCACTGTGCCCGGCATGCGGATCCCCCATGCAGCGTGTGTTCACGGCACCTGCTGTGAAGTGTGGCAGTGCCAAGATGGGCAACACGCGGGAAGAACTGTTCGACAACCTCGCCAAAGAAGGGTTTGCTGGCAAGGACTGGCGGCAGGCCGACCCTGTGTACAAGGCAGCCAAAGGCATCCCTGATTCCGCATAGTGATTTCCAGAAGGCGGTGAGCCGACTGGGTTGAGAGGAAGCCCTGTTGCGGGGCGGCTATGGCTGCCCCCGACAAGGCAGCGAAGTGTGAGCAGGGTGAGGTGGCAGTCACCCAGGATCGAGGATAGGATGAAATATACTACGTTGTGGGCAGTGCTGGCAACGGTGCTTGTGTTGGGTCCTGCCGTGGCGTTGTTTGACGGACTGCCGCAGGACGCTGATGCCGCAGTGCTGCTTAAAGCACAAACAGTGAAGGAATATGTGGGATTGTCATCTGACACAAAGCCTACACTGGCAGCACGTGATGCAGGCGCTACGTTCACCGAGTCCGACAAGGCGCGCGTGTATCTGTGGAGTGGTTCTGCATGGGGACTGTTCGGGTCCCCGCATACAACTGCGGGGCCTGACACGCTCACGGCGGCTGGGTCGACGAATGCGATATATGCGGGCGGATACTATGGCTATACCACGCTTGTCGATGTTGCGGATGTAAACACCAACATTATCGTGTACGTAGAGGGTAAGTTGGAAGACACTGGATGGTGCTCACTGCCGGCTGTCGGGGATTCCACTACAGTGAGCACAAACGGGTCTTTTGGATGGTTTGGCACTGCTATAGTGGACTCCCTGCGCTTTACCGTGAGTGCTGGTTCAGGCGATACTGCGTTTTCCGCCATCATACGGTGGCTACTCGGCGGCCAGTGACAGGACTCGTGACAGGAGGTAGTATGCGACCAAAGTGTATATACATAGCCCCGGCAGTCGCAGATCGCGATGGTGTGTGCAAGGCGCAGTCAGCGGCAGGTGCGGGTAGCTTGACAATAAACGGGGCACTGGCGACAGGCGGCGTGGCTACACTGGCAACGCCCAGGCACGTGTCAGTGTACGCAGCTGGTGACAACTCCGGCGTGACATTCACCGTGACGGGTACAGACAGGATGGGGGATGCACTCACAGAGTCCATCACAGGGCCGAATGCCACGACGGTGAAGGGGGAAAAGAACTTCGCCACAGTGACTACAGTGGCGGTTGACGCCGCTACTACCGGGAACGTCGAGGTTGGGTCGGCTGACGAGTTCGAGACACAGTGGGTGCCCGTCGACGTGTATCAGTCGCCGCCGTCCTATAGTGTGTACAGATCGTCGGGTGCCAGCATGACGCATAACGTGCAGTACACGCTCGATGCTATCTTGACCACCAACGAGCACAGCGTGGAGGTGGCCAGTGTGGGCGAGGCGAACGCGGACCAAGTGGGCACGTTCAACGAACAGGCCATAACGGCCGTGAGGCTGGCGGTTACGGCGTTTGCGAGCGGCACCGCGAATTTCAGGGTGGTGCAGAGTACGTAGGGAGTGTGACGTGGCTAAAGGCAAGTATGGCGTGCCGAAGGATGGCGACTACCCGGTAATCTGCGATATGTGCGGATTCCGGCGCTGGGCGAGTGAGTGCAGGCTGAATTACAAGGGCGAACTTGTGTGTGCCGATACGTGCTGGGAGCCGCAACACCCCCGTGAGACACAGCGTTTTGTGCGGTCAAGGCCGGTGGTGAGGATACGCAGGCCGGAACCAACAGACAGATTCTTGGAGTATGGCGAGATAACGGCGGATGATCTGTGAGGTAGGGCATGGCGTACAGCGGGTCGTATGACTACAGTGTGACGCGGGACGACATTATCAAAGGGGCACTACGGACGATAGGCATTATAAAGCGTGGTACCGTGCCCCCCACCGTGGACGTCACCGACGTAGCGCAGGCACTCAACCTCATGATCAAGGCGTGGCAGGCCGAGGGTATTGGCCTGTGGCTGAACAAGATGGTAACGGTGTTCTTGCAGGATGCCACGCAGGCGTATGACATGAGTGCGGCGTCTGGCCACCACACTACGTCGTATGTGGCGACAACGTTGGACGCGGATGCGGAAAGTGGCGACCTTACCATTGAGGTAGCGTCTGCGACAGGCATTGCGTCGGCATATTACATTGCAGTTATGCTGGACGACGGGACGTTGCAGTGGACTACGGTGAACGGGGCGCCGTCCGACACCACGGTGACGCTCGCGGCGGCATTGACGGATGACGCCAGTAGTGGCAACGCCGTGTTCTGTTACCAGACAAAAGCGCAGAAGCCCATGCAGATATTGGGGGCGTGGCTACGGGATTCCAGCGGGTTTGACTTGCCGCTGCAGATTGTCGGGCGTGACGAGTACGAGGATATTGGGGACAAGGACAGCGAGGGGGCGGTGTCGAAGGTGTACTATGACCCGCAACTCACTACAGGCAAGCTATACATCTGGCCGTCGCCGGATGATGCGGCATCTGTGGTGCGGCTTCTGGCAAAGTACCCCGCACAGGACCTCGACGCAGCCACCGATACTCCGGACTTCCCCATAGAGTGGGCGGAGGCGTTGAAGTTCAATCTGGCGCTGCGGATCGCGCCGGAGTTTATGGATGATGTGGCAGAGGACAGAATGAAGTATATTGTGGCATTGGCAGAAAACAGTCTCAAGTCGGCGATGCGGTTTGATGCGGAACTCGGGACATCAGTGTACATGACGCCGGATTGCACGGCGCGTTGAGGAGGTGTGCGTATGCCTGTCTATGAATATCCTATACGCGAGGAGATAGTTGGCAAGAAGAAGCGTACAACGATAGCCGTGCGTGATACGGAGAAACCAGGGGTGACAGTCAGGGTGGTAGAGCATGTTGTTGACTCCGACACAGAACCGAAGATAAAAGAAACGTATTATCCAAACGAAATAGTCGAGCATAGGCTGGTAAATGGCGAGGAGTCATACCACCTGACAGGAGGTCTGTAATATGGCGTGGCCTACTATTGACAGTGATGCCTTGCTTACCACCGAGGTCAGAACGCTACTCGGTGAACCTGTCGCACGGCGTGTGTCTGACGCCGAGATTGTACGCTGGATTAACAAGGCCGTCACCGTAATCACACAACGCAATCTTGCGTCAGGCACTACTTCCAGTGTGGCACTCACGACAAACCAGGTAGAATACACGGCTGCGACACTGGGCATGACTGATTGCATCTTCGTACGAGGTGTGGTCTATAACGGAGCAGTTATATCGACGCCTGAAATAATGGGTTCTGGGGCAAAAGCTCTGTTGAAGATGCACCCGCGACACTTTTCAAACATCAGGGCGTCTACAGCTGGGACACCCCAAGAGTGGTTGTGGTTTGACGATGTACTGTATATCTGGCCACTTCCGTCAGTGACTGCCACGTATGGCATAACGGTGTTTTATTACCGTACTATACCGGACATATCCACAGCCAATGTCTTCGACAACTACATTCAGATGCACTACCAGCCGTATTTGATATGGTACGCTTACGCCTGTGCTCTTATGAAGATGGGCAAGCACGAGCAGGCTGTGCAGTACATGTCGTACTTCGACAATTTCCTTGCATTCCACCGAGACAACGACAACCTTGATGTTGGCGTTGATAGCGCTGACATGATGAACCTTCCTGACAGGGTGGAGTTCGTCGGTTGATGAAAGGGCGTTAATATGGCAACTACTGCTTATGCTGAATTTGACATCGTACAGATGATCCGGGATGAAATAAATGAGCCCGTGGCGCGTGTGTTTTCCAGCGGCACTGAGTCGGGAGCGTCAACTACGGACTTGGAAAGGTTCATCGACCTTGGGGCGCGTGCGTGTTTTGCTCTGGCACTCGGCAATCAAGCAGAACAGGCAAACATAACGCTCGTGGAGAACACGTCTGGTTATGCACTGTCCACGACGTTCTGCCACATTGAGTCCGTAGAGTGTATAACCTCCGCTACAGGTGTTGTGTACGGATTGCAACGAGCGAATATGCAGGTGCTGGGCAACTCCGTCGCAAACACAGCTGGCAGGCCGGCCTACTATTTCGTGCATCCGTCAAATACCGTGTTGAAAGTGTGGGTGTTTCCCGTGCCGTCGTCTGCCGTTGCGGCTTCTGACACCATGTCTGTCAAGGGATACAGCGTCAGTACGTCGTTTGGGGCTGGTACCACCGAGCCGCTAAACCTTCCTTACGGACTGCGCCTGACCCCGCTGTATTATGCGCTGTCCTGTGTGTACGCCCGTCTCGGCAAGCACCGACTGTCGGCTCTGAACATGCAGAAGTTCATAATGGACTGCAATCGGTGGAGGACAGACGTTATCGGGGCTGTGCGTAACGTAGATTCCTACGACCTTGCCCGCATCCCGGACGTCGTAGTCACGCGGCAATAAACCTGTCAGGAGGCACGCATGACCCTCAAGCGGCATGTCAAGCAGCCTGACAAGAAACTGACAGTGACGCGGCCCGACCCGCGATTGTCGGCTGATGTGGTAACGGCAAGGGGTGAGTACACAGCGGCCGATGGCGGCAGGGCAGAACACGCGACAGTTGCCGGGATTGACGCGAGTGTGGTTGCGTCGGATGAGCGCGCCCCCGTGGTTGCGTCGCCTGCCGTGTCTGCGACTGTGTCAGATCGGGTGCTGGCGGCTGCCAGTGAGTACACGCCTGCGGCAGCGCCCGTTGCGGCAACAGCACAGCAAGTAGCAGACATAGCAGCCGACACTGAAAATGTTGTGCACAGCGCTGTTGCCATACAGGTGGGCCAGGACGTGCAGTCCTCTCCAGACACCGCCACCGTGGTTGCAGCACCGGTGCCTGTCATGGCACCTGACAGCGTACAGTCCTCTCCAGACACCGAACATACAGCGCGTTCTACAACACCTGTACAAGTACGTGGGGATGTTGTACAAGCACAGGACGATGCAAGGGTAGGTAGGATTGGCGCGCCAACCGCCATAGCCACAGATGTGAGCACGTCCGACGACATTCAACGCACAGCCCGCGTGGCCGCACTTGCAACTGTTCCCGCTTCCGTTCATACTGCCCGCGACGCTATCACGGTTGCTGCGTTGTCTGCTATTCCTGCTGTGGGCGACGCTGTACCCGCCGCATCCGACACCGATCGTACGCTCCGCATCACTCACACCCTCGATACCCGCGTGGAAGTGGCGCAGGCGCGGGATACAGCCACACTGACTGCTGTGCGCCCTCCCGCACAGATCGGCGTGGATGTGCACGCAGCAAGGGACGCCCTCACGCCCTTGCCTATGCCTGCGCCCCCAATAGTGTCTCCGGACATCGTGGCGGCACCCGACGCAGCCATCACGTGGAAGTCGTTCGAGGACGACTTTGCCGGCGCGTGGTTGCCAAAGGGCGACCCGGTGCGTATCGGCAAGAACAATTACGCGACTGTGACGAACTTCCGCTACACGGACTTCGGCTTTGAGGGGGTGGGGGGACACACACGCATCAACCCGAATCCTACAGGCCGCACCCTCACCAATGGCATACAGTTGCGTACGAACTACACACAGGAAAGCTACGTGTTGGTGCAGGGGACGTATGGCGTGGGCTACGCTCCGCTGATAATAGGAAACACTGCCGATGTGCCCGACACTGGTAATTGTGGCGTGTATGAGTGGATAGTCGACAATACCAACAATACGTTGTATGCAGGCAGTTTCTTTGCAGGCGGCTATGTGACGTCGTATGTAAGTGCAGATCAGGGTACATACGCATCCGGCACGGCACTTGCGAGCCACTTGACCACCAAGATGAACGCGGACACCGTACTTACACACTCGGGTTCACTGACATTCACCGTGACGTACAACAGCACAACGTACATCTTCACCATAACCACAGCTGGCGGCACGTGTAAGGTGTTTGGGGCACAAACTGCATGCACCATAGGCTCCACTATAGGATTCACGACCGACACGTCGTATAGTGCAACGCTGACAGGCAGCGCCGTAGCCAACGACGACCCTGTGTATGTAGAAGACAACAACGCACAGAACACGGCACGGTTTAGTCTGTTGCCGCGTGGTCACGTGGGTATCTGCAACCAGAACGAAAATCTGATATGGGCTGGCGACGAGATGCCATGCGCGGCATTCTTGTTGTGTAGTATGGCGGAGGATAACGGCACTTCGTATTCTGACTTCCTCGCGTTGCTAAAGCCTGTCTGGGTTGAGGATGCCACCAAAAGGATAAACAGTTCGGCGTCTACGGACACCGTATCTATTGCCAGCACGGATCGCAGTTTCGGGGCGTCAGGTTCGCAGTTTGACATAACTCACTATGAAGATGAAAACAAGGTAAGGTATGCGTGGGACGGCACTGGGACAGACCCGAACTTCCTTACGAACGGTCTGCGCGTGGGTGATGTGGTAGACATAACCGCTGCGAGTTTTGCATCTGGCAACAAGGGCTTGTGGAAGACAATAACGGTGACGGATGATTACATTGAGGTGTACAGGACGGACGCGGACACGGGAGGAACAGAAACCAATAAGCAACTGGGCTCTGCGGATTTCGCGTGCTACGGCAGGGCGTTTCTGGTAGGGAGTACCCGCCCCATACAGTCCGCCAAGTTCTATATAGACACGGCCAATACAAGCAGCGCAGGGACATCCATACAGGTGTTCGGGTGGGATGGGGACTCGTTCACGTTGTACGATTCGATAACGGACGGTACGGAGTCTGGCGGCAAGACACTGGTCACTGACGAGGGGGAGATCGCATTCAGTTCGTCAACCTTTACGGACGTGCCCGTGTACGTTGCCGGGTACTATCTGTACTTCTACCTGTTTCAGCCCTACAACTGCAATGCCGTCTTGGATCGTGTCACCGTCAACGCCGCTATGACAGACACAGTAGACCTGTGGGATGGCTCGTTGCGCCCATGCCTTCGCTGTAAAGTGCGCATTGTTGGTAATCCGACAACCACAGAGGAAACGGACTACACACTGGAATCAAACACGGAATCCTATGTGGATTCCTCATATCAGCAGTATGCGGTGGATGTCAGTAGCATGGATAGGCAGGGCAGTGTGACGTTGCTGTTCGCAGAACGCATGTCAGCACTGTCCCTGAAAATCATAGACGGCAATACTTCGGATGCAGGCGCAATATATGCCAGAATCCAGTACAGTGACGGGAAAGTGTGGCGTGACACCACTGTACTGTCTGACACCACATCGCGGTATTCTGGGTTTGACGACTACCGCGACACACCTCTGCGCCAGACCCTGTTCAGAACAGGCGTGATAAGCTGGGAAGTCCCTGATGATGAGGAACGCATATACATGGACGGCCTGCTTGGGTATGCCTACCGGCTGAAAATAACTGACGCATCCGGTGCCAAACTGTCGTCCAGCGTGAAGATAGACCTGATACACGGCATTGTGGCACACGGGCTGCTTGGCCCCACGTACATGTTCCCGTTTCAGTACAAGAACAGGGCAATGTGGTGTGCTTGTGTGTCTGACAAGGAATATAACCGTGTCGACTACAGTGCCAGCAACGCCCCTGATGTGTACAATGGCGAGGACGCGAGTGGAAGGAACAGCGAGCGGTCGTTGTGGTTTGGCAACAGCAAGCCCATAACGGCAGCCATAGAGGTGTATGGGCGGTACGGGGATACGGCGGACACGCTCGGGTTGGTGTTCAAAGACAACGAAACGTATATACTGTCTGGGGATGGGCCCGCAACATTCCGTATATTCAAGTTGTCCGGTGTGGTGGGTTGCCCTGCACCGCTGTCTATCGCGCAGTTTGACATGGCAGCCAATGATGCTGCCGCTTTGACGGTGGTGATGTGGATTTCTGACAAAGGTCCCATGATGTTTGTGGGAGCGTCAATGTACTATGTGCCAGGACTGGAATTATACTTCGACCCTGCAGATGCCAACTACATAGGGGCGTCGTACATCAAGGAAGCCCGGGGCTGGTACGACCACACGTACCGCGAATACAACGTCATTATACCGACAGGCACTGGCAACACCGACAAGTTGTGGCTGGTGTACGACGTTGTCAGGCGCAAGTGGCGCCGCACCACACCCACGTTGGACTTCCCGTCCGGAGCGTTCAACGTTGAGGACAGCAACGGCAACAAGTACTGTTATGGCTACACCAGCACGGGATACCTGATGCGCCTCGACCACGGGCTGTACTGGGCAGGCAGCACGTCGTACAAGATCAGCAATACGTTCAAGTCTGCCGACATGATACTGTCGGGGAGCTTGTGGCATGAGTCGACCGTAAGGCAGATAAGGTTGTTGCATGAGCACAATGCGGCAGGTGTGGTCACGGTACGGCACTACGCGGATGGCAACACAGTCGCCACAGCTGGCATTGTCAGCTCCGGCGGGTCGTATTACGGATGCGCGGTTACGCACACGTCAGGGTCGGCGTTTGCATCTGACTATGCCTATTGGGATGGCGGCACCAATCCTGCTGTGGCTCTCACCTACGCTGCGTCAGGGCCTGCATGGGCTGCCAGTACGCGCTATCACGCCATGCCTGCCGAAGTGACGATGGCAGAGGCGTCCTCGTACCGCTATAAGCGCTATCAGTACAATCTCAGCATCACGGCGTTCTCACACTCATTCGAGATAATAGTCAACGGGTGCACGGCATACAAGCCGAAGTTGCTTGGCTGGGGTCTGTACTACGACACCGCCGACGATCTTGGGGGCAGGTCGAGCTAATATGGTGCCTATCAGCGATACTGAAACTGGGTTCGGGCCGGGGCGTGATGTCACCGGTGCAGCGAGGGTGCCTGGCACCCCGACATTCTCGTCAAACTCCACCGGCACTATACTGTTTACGTTTGATGACAGTGGCAATGACAGTGGGGTGGAGTGCGCCATACAGTGTGCGGTGGACGATGACGGGTCGTCGCCGTGTGGGTTCCTTGATCTTGCAACGGGCGAGATAACGAATGTCGCTGAAGACTGGCAGACTATAACGGCGTGGGGGACATACGTCACGGCGGCGCTTAACACTGCCATCCCTCTTGTCAACACGTCATACTACAGGTTCCGTGTAAAGGCACGGAATGAGGCGGGATCAGAAACGGCGTACAGCGCGTGGTCCCGCATGATGGTGCCGTACCGCAGGCTGGCACTGGGTCCAATAAGCAGTGCGCTGTCATATGAGATAACAACAGGCAACACGCTTGTGTCAGGCGTCAGCGTCAGCGGCACGAGCAAGACTGTCACCGTTATGTACACCCTCACCAATAAGTCCAGCACGACCAGCCGAATAGCAGCCGAGTACAAACGCAGTTATGATGCGGGATATTCCACAGCCACGAAGGGGTCAGGTGGTGATGCAATTACCGGCCTCACCACGTCGGCTACCGGCACTTCCCACACATTTATGTGGGATACAGGTACCGACCTCGGCACGTCGGCAGTAAAGAATATAACGTTCAGGATAACGCCGTATGATGCAAGCCCTACGGGTGGGGACGCGGGGGAGGCCGGCACCGCCACCGTTACTATCAACAATCTGCCGGGGCAGATGGACGCCCCTGCCGAATCCAATGGCTATACCTGGGACAAGGACACCACCCCGATCGTGATTGCCAACATGAAGGATCTGATACTCGGCACCAAAGCGTTCTTCCTCGTGTATGTGTATGACTCCACAGGTGCGGTTGAGCAGATCTGCAATAGCGCGCAGGTACTTGATGGATGGGAGTACGAACAGACGACGGGGGACTGGCACCAAATAACTGCGGCGGGTGTAGATGAGGCATATCTGCCGCCCACACTGACAGGAAACCGGGTGCAGTACACATTCCAGACAGCACTGGCGGCAGGCGACAAAACGTTCAAGATATTGCAGGCGGAAGATTTCAGCGAGACATAATAAGCATGCTGATGTGAGAACGGTGCACAGATACCGGAGAGTGAGAGGATTGATACCATGGCATCTTGGAAAGAGAAGCGTGCGTATATGGCAGCGGGGTTGGTAAGCACCCTTGCGGCTGCCATAATGCAAACTGGTGATATTCCGGACAAGCCCCCCGACGACCTCGCCGTATCGCTCAAAGGCAAGACTGCGGTCGAGCGGGTGATGGCCAAGAACTTCGAGCGAGAGAACGCCATGCCGGGCGAGGAGCTGTCCACGCTCCGCACTCGCTACAGCAAGACGCGCAAGCTCGACAGTGGCGGTCGCGTCCAGGCGATGATTTCACGCAGACCGCTGCACTGGTTCGACCCCGACGACAGCGTGTACCGCGACATCGATTTAACCGTGCA
>Ga0265297_10003731_pt1 | contig 26793 bp, 12 predicted proteins | sample Munlanlwell13791_FD_192502 | JGI IMG/M metagenome (GOLD analysis project Ga0265297, IMG submission 192502) | Leachate microbial communities from a municipal landfill in Southern Ontario, Canada - Leachate well 137-91 | ecosystem: Engineered > Solid waste > Landfill > Unclassified | place...
GTCTTATCTTGGAAAAGCTTCAGACCGGCGACATTGTTGCTGCGTCACAGGACATGAGCGAATTGTTGGCGCGGTTGATCCTGGCTCCAAAAATTAGTGGGCCTGTATTTGCAGATACCATGACGCAAGGATTTGTAAAATTTTCTCCTGAGCAAAGGGAAAGATTTCTCGCCTTCGTTGTAAAGCTAAAAGAGATCGGACTGATCACGCCGGAGTCCTTGTCCGTGGCATCAGAAAAACTAGCTGCTTCTTGGTACACCTTGCCTGAAGAAAAGAGCATTGAACTCTTAGAATACGCTGAAGAAGCATTGAAAAATTGGGAATCTCCACCCTCCGCAATACAGGAAACAATCCAAAAAATCAAAGAGATCTTGCTGAAACTCCATAAAGAGATCTTGTCGAAACTCCATGACGAAAAGATGTCTGAAACCGGGGTAATAAAAATAGAAGCTCCCGAAGAGGGAATTCAGGAACCTTCATCGCGTTCAGAAATGCGCCCCACGCGTTGGAGAAAGGTTGGACCGGAAATGGTGGCAGAGGCCAAAGAGGTGCTCGGTTGGAAGTCCGTTCGCGGGAAAATTGCTTTCTTGTATAAACATTTTCACGACTTTGCATGGGACATCCCAGTTTCGCAATTGCCGGAAGCGCAAAAAGAATACGATATATGGTCCCAGCGTGTTCAAATGGCTCTGCCACGAGTGCTGGGTGAAGAAGGGGCAAAACCTTTTTTGAAGGGACTGGACCGGCAGCAGAAGATTTCAGAGATAAAAAGTCTTTGCCGTTGGTTTTCGAGCGCGTTGAAAATTTTTGAAAAAAAAGGTTCCATCCCAAGGTCCAAAGAAATCCTCGAAAAGATCCAAGCCCTTTTTGCTTCGCATGAGTTGATCTCCTATAGCGGTTTAACAAAATCTCAAAAAGCAAAACTCCTCAAGGTGTTAACGGTTCTGATCAGTCAGGAGGAGGATGTTCGTGAGCAAGAAGCGATCGAGGCCTTCAATCTTTTTAGAAATAAGAAGCCCACGCCAAAGTCAGTGAGGGCGTTTTTGGAATGGGCCCATCTTTTGTCCGACAATCCGAGGATTCAAAACGTCCCCTCCTTTTCGTATTTTCACGGAATGACTGAGGGGGATTTTTTCACAAGAGAAAAATTCGAGAAAAATCAGAAACAGATGAAAAATGCTATTGATTGGCTTGAAAGGACATCGCTCCGTCGCGACCCTCGGGTTCTCAGCGTCCTTGAAGGCTTTTATGGCGCAAAGATCAATGTGGAACAGCCTAATTTTGTCAATGAATTGGAGACCATCCTGAGTAAATTGGATCAAGGCGATTCTTCCAAAGATGTTGTCACTCATCCCATTGCGGCGATGATCAGCAGTATTCAATCCAGCTTTCAGAATGGGGCTGACTTGCCGGGGAGTAAAGAGACGCGCGATCAATTTTTAAACACCCTTAAACGATGGGCTCATGTTATCAAGGTCGAAAGAACTTTCGGTGGGACAGGAACGGAAGCGGATCAGGATGAGTTCATTAGCTCTTTCTCCCAAGCAGTAGTTTTGGCTGCAAAAGGTATTTTGACGAAGCGAGAGAATGAACTCCAGCGTTTGAACGGCAGGCTTAAGGTGTGGAAAGCGGTGACGGCCAAATTGAAAACTGATAAACAAAAATTAAAAGATCTGCAAGCTCAAAAGGTGCCAGGGGCTTCTGGTGGCGAAGATGAGGAAACTTTGCGACATGAAATCGGAAGAGACGAAAAATACCTTAAAGATCATCCCAATGTTCAAAAGGAACAATTACGATTTGATGGTGCGACGCTGATTACGGACGTCGAAGTTGATTTTTTCCGGCCTTCTCGGAAACATGAGGATTTCATCACGAGGACCAAACAGCTTATGAAAGAAACGCGAATGTCTTTTCTTGCCGCGGTGATCCAAGAAAAGGAAATATACTATTCCGAGTCTTTCGCCTTGTTTTCCAACGGCACCCGGATGAGGGAAGATGCCGCAAAGCTTGAGCAAAAGGCTAAAAGCCTGCCGGAAGCAGAAGCTGAAAAACTTCGAAATGAAGCTGCTGTTCTTCGGGAAAAGGCAGAAAAAGGTCCTTTGCATACGGCGGAAGGCTTGGTGGATACCGGTGATATTTTTCTGGAACTTTTTATGAACGCCATGCATCTCATGGAACAAGGACCGCCGCAAAAAGAGGTCTCTCAGGCTGACTTGGAGAAGCCAAAAGAAGAGTTGAAATCTTCTCCCAAAAAAGGTTCAAGGATCCTGATCGTCCGGGAAAATGTGACTGATGATCAGATCGAAGAGGTGCGAAGATCTGCTGAAGAAGAAGGGGAGCCGATCGAGGTTATCATGACGACTGTAGGGAACGGCGCAACCCACTGGGTCCAGATGGCCCGAGGTCGCCCGAACGCACCCATGATTATGATTTTCAGTGAAAAAAGAATCGAAAAAATGCTGAATGGCCTCAAAGAGGGGCAAGATGCTGTGGCGCTTGCCCAAGAGGGCATCTTGGCGGTCAACCCAACTCCGGAGCGCTTGACACAAATGCTGGCGGAACAAAAAACGGAGCAGTTGTTAAAAGAAACGGAGGCCGAGGTTGTTGCCATGCCTTCCCATGTCTCCGAGTTGGAGACGATCGATACACTTCGGCCTGTCGGCCAAGCCGAAAAAAGCCATTCGAGAGGTGTCGGACTGGCCCGTTCAGATATTTTGACCCGTAAGATGAAAGCGTCGCTTCGGGCTTTATCTGTTGCTATGGTCCAAGGCCGTTTTAATTTCGAGGAATGGAAAAACACTCTCCAAAATACAAAATTCACAAAAGCTGCGAATATCGAAAATTTCCAGCAAACGTGGGATGGTCCTTTAAGCGATCAGGCGGAGCCGCTTTCAGAAGAAATGAGTGACAAATACGGGACAATGATCCGGGATCCTTCTCACCGGGGAAAAGATCTTTCGGTGCGGATGTTCGATGCAGCATGGGATGAAAAAACTAGGGACCTTTTGGAAGCGATAAGGTCGGCCCAGATCGAATCTACTATTGAGCAGATGGTCGAACAGACCCATGCTAAGTCTCCGTCTTCCGATAAGCAAAATCTTAGAGAAAAAATAGGGGAGCTTGCAAAAAAACATATCAGACCGGACCAAACGTTTCAGGTTGATACTTTTATTGAGGAAAGCTTGGAGCAATACCCTGCCATCGAAAAAGAGAAGATCCGAAAAGGAGGTTTGATCAAGGATCTTTCAAAGCCGATCTATGGGTTCAATTTTTATCAGAATACAGCGATCGGGGAATTCCTGCTTTTCTGGCAATGGAAAACTTTTTTGATTGAACAAATGAAAGCTGGGGAAAGTGCCGGCCAAGCATCCCAGGCGATCCTTGAGATCCTGTTCCCGATGATCGAGTCGCCGGAACAACTGGATTACCTTCAAAATGATGCTCTTCCCAAAGTAATCAAACTTGCCGCCTGGGATTCGGTGGTACTTCCCGAAAGAAACCCGGTGACGTTGGGTGAAGCCGAACGCCGGATCAGAGAGATTGCGGAAAAGGTGCTGTTCGGTGCAATGATCGAAAGAAAAAATTTGTTGGGAACTTTGGAGAATCCTCCGCAAGACCCCCAAGAAAAGGACAAATGGTTGGAGGGTTTGCGGACCCGGCGAAAAATTATTGAGCATCCTTTTTTGAGTTTTTTTAATTTTGGAGGAACGGACCTGGCCCAGCAATTCTGGTCTTCTGAGTTGAATGCCGAGATTCGCCGGGATGATCCGGAAGCGGGGTATTATTTCACCCGGTCTCACCCGGCGTTACTTGCGGGAGAAAATGCCTTCATGCAGGATTTGATCGAATATAATAAAACCAGACCGAAAGGTCTTTTGAAATTTGTCCGTATTTGCGGAATTGCATCCGGGAAGGAGTGGAATGCCCTCGCAGTTGAAAAATGGTCGCGAATGGGAGTGCCTGTGTCAGTCAGCGTTGCTCCTGAAGATGTTCCTCATACTCATCAGATTCTTGTTCGTGCCGCTTCGGTGGGGGACGAAGATCTCGATCGGGTTTTTGGAAATTGGGATCCTCAAGACAGAGACATGGAAACAAGATTGGAAAAATTTTCAAAAAAATGGTTTGGTCCATCCGGAGAGTTTTTAAAAGAAATTGGAAATATCAATGATAATTACCGTGAAGCCGGCCTTTACTCCGAATTTCACGGACCCGTTATTTATCCTCTCAAAGGCCTCAAGAGCATTGCCGGATTTGATCATCTCAAAACGCTCGCTTTGATTTTGTCCAAAGCGGCCCACGGATCCCGGCGGCAAACAGTTCTTAGCGGGCCTCTCAATCTTTCCGAACATGAAACCATGACTTCGGAAGATCTTCGGGCTGTGCTCGACGCTTTAGAAGGGACTCTTGTCTTACATCCCGAGGAGAAATCTGGAGAGGGATCGGCTGGAACGTCCGGTCAGGTGATGGGCCAGGAAGAAAAGGCCGAGCGGGAGCAACTGGAAGATGCTTTTGAGTTTTTCACAGATGTTGAGACGTTGTACAAAGAAAAACAGAAAGAAGATCCCGAAAAATATAAGGACAGTCTGAACCCTGAAAATTTCGATGATTTTCTGGATGCTTTTGAAGGGCGATTTTCAAAATACGATTTTCTTTCCAGGCTGCGCGATCCCAGGACTCCAGAGCCCGAGGAATATCAGACGAGGCGGGATCAGTTTTATAATGAATATTATAATTATGCCGACGCGCTGCTTGATATGATCATGCGCCTTGGACATGTTGTAGGTGCTGAGTTTTATCCTCCCAGGAATATACCGCTCGGGAAGGCCGCGGAAATTCAACCCGGAACTCCGGCAGAAGCTATTGAGCTTCAAAATTGGGAGCGTCTTGGCTGGGTGTTTGGACGTGAAAAAGGTTTGGGTGTCGAGCAAAGAACAGAAATAAATGTTTTTACCCTGCCGACTTTGCGCCATGCTTCGAAAGCTAACCCGAAATTTTTAAAAATGCCTATAGTCGAGATCTTAAAACAGCATTCTGAGCTCTCGACGGAAGTTTTGACGAAGGTTTTGTCAAAACCTTTGTTCCGTTCCATGACATTAGGCGAAGTTTTGGCGAGTGAGACGACGAATTTTCAGCTGCTCAAGTACACTTTACAGGCTCATCCCGATCTCATTTTCAAAATTTTCCATCCAACGATTCGTTCTGAATCCCGGGTTCAAACGGGTGTCAGCTTTTCTGTTCAGCGGGCGATTGAAGAAGTCTTTGGCCAGAGAACCCTCACTGAAAATATGCCATCCATTACGAAAGAATGGAAGCGTGAATTTGATGCGCAGCTTGAGGCAAACGGGAACACGACTTATATGATTTCGAGGTTCAATTATCGCCATTTTTTAGACCGGCTTTTTTCAAGATGGCGAGGAATGAAAAACATGTTTACCGATGGTGAACAATATTCCGCTATTCACATGCAGACTTTGCAAACCTATGAGTTTATGGAGAACTTGCAGGATGCCAAGGATTATGTGGTTTCCCTGGCAGGCTCTGTTTACCGCCGGATTCGGTCCGAGCCGCAAAAGATCAAGGCCCTCCGTTTGGCGGTTTTAGTCGATGGGATGATTCGTCCTCAGTTCAGGCAGATCGCAGGGTATCCGACGGAGCCTGCGGTGGCGGAAGCCGTCAGAGAGGCTTTGCAAGGGCATGATTTCTCGGAAGATTTGCTCAAGCAGATCATATGGCTTTGTTACAACCACATTCTTGTCAGCGATCATGAATTAATCACCTCCGAGGAAGTGCTTGATGCGATGAGTATCGCTCTCAGGCATCTCAATAAAGAGTGGCCGCGGGACTCTGAGAAACATGCCGCTATGCTGGATATGCTTTATGTCATGATCTTTACGAGTCGTATTGGTTTGACCGAGCCTAATAAAATCCTCTTGCGAATGCGGGGGGGGGCCAATCAATCGCTGGCAACGTGGGACACTTTTTATTTGACGGCGTCCTTTCTTTTAGACAATAAGAAATTATTTAACCCGCAAGGCTACGCGTACGGAATGAATAAAAAAGAGATCGGGAAGATCATGACAGATGTTTTGTCAAAACAGCGTGAGAACGTTGTTTTGGCCGGGTTGGGTGGGGAGCGTGGGATCGATCTTTCTAAGGAAATCCCTATGTTATTTGACAAGCAAGCCGTCGAAAAGATTTTGGGCGAGTATCTGGAACAAACCGCTATAGGTGAAAATCCAGGGACCAAACAACAACTATATAAGCTATTTGCTGAGGGAAATGACGCTGACTGGAAAGCCAGCATTCGAGAGGCTTATGGTTTTTATGAAAAGACCGTGGGCGCTTATTCGGTCAAAGTCCTTTTGAGTGGTTCTGATAAAAGCAGCCAAGAAGCTGCCATCATTAGGCAAATGATCTTTTTTAATCATATTCATATTCTTAGCGGCAATGCAGAAGGCCAGGAGGATGTTAGAACGGTTCCGATTGCATTTTCCAGGATTCCCGGGCAAGCAAGAAAAAAGAACATCCTTTTTGAAATTCTGGTCGGGATCGGAAAAGATGAACCAGCTTTGGCTTATGTTTGGTCTGCCGTGTTGTTCCTGAACGGATTCTTTATAGAAAAAGTCAGCAGCTGGAGATTGGAAGATGCCAAAGGAGTGGCGTTGAGGTACCTTGGGGCTGTCCCCGGAAAAGAAAAGAATATCGAGGATGTGAAAAAACAGATTCGCGAAGACATGGACTTTGTTTTTGGAAAGGTTGGATGGCGCTCTCTCAAACACGGCAAAAAACAAGATCGTCAACGCCGGAAAGAAGAACTGTTTAAGCATCTTGATGAACTTGTGGCAAAACGACTAGGGGGTTCTATTATCGTAGCCAAGCGGCCGGGGAGTTACGCACAGGCTACAAAAGCTGAGTTCATTCCCTTCCCCTCGGTGTACGGTCAGCCCAAACACGTCCCGAGCGTTTTAAAAATATCAACGCCGGATCGCTGGGGGTTATTTGTCGTTGTGACTGGGATTTTCAGCCGCCTGTATGATTTCAATATTGCAGATCTCCGCTTTGACGATTTGAAAGGTGGAATGCCCCGTTTGCTTATTTACCTTACCGATAAAAACGGCAACCCTCTGTCGGGAGCCATTCAAAGAGAGATAGAAAGAAAATTAACAGCGTGGTTAGAACAAAAAGTGATTGTGATGAAAAAAGGAAAGATCATCAAAGAAGGAAAAAGTGTTCGTGCAGAGCTGAGGGTGGAGGCAGAAAAACTCTTTTTGTCCGGATCTGTGGCGATAGGGATGCAGATTGGCATACTACGCGGAGGACTTACCCGAAGATTCCACATTCGTGGCCAACACCGTTCGGAAGTACGGCAAGAGGATTTTCAAGAAAGGATGCAATCTCCTTCAGGAATACCGGCTTTCTTGACAAGCCGCGTCTATCCGATTGAAGGGAAATTAGGAATTCCTGCTTCATCGGCCGCTGAGATGGTCAAAGTGGTTAACCGTCATTCTTCCATTGCGCAAGTGATTATGAATTTTAGCGGAAAAAGAATAAACATGAGAAGCATTATAGAATTTTTGAAAGCAGAAATTCCAAGCGGAGCCAATGTTGTTATTGAAATCGAACCAAAACCCGCGGTGAAATCCGAAGAAATCATGGATTTTTGGAGAAAACTGGAAAGAGCAGGCATGGGGGTTCTTTCCGCAAAGAATGAGAATTCGGAACTCTGGGCCATGGATGAAAATGATTTTCTTAAAGATGCAGTAATGGGAAGCACCTTTTTAGGAGGATATGTGGCTCGTTTCATGTTTTCCTTGAGGCGTTCGGAAATGCGGGTGAAAACTTACGGGAAGCAATCGCTTTTGGACCATCCGGAATACGGAGCGGTGATCCGCAAGATGATCGACGACTTCTTTCTCAATTTACCTCGTCTTGATTTTCAAAGAGAAAAAGGTTTAAAAAAGCTTGCGGATCAGATCAACACCGCATTTTTTAACGGTATTCTGGAAAATAACTACCGACAGGTCACGAGTTCTGAAATCAAACAATCCCATGCTATCTCGCAGTTAAAGGCTTCGCTGCTCAAAATAGCGACGATTAGTAATGAAAAAGTCTGGGGTGAGGATGGATATGGCAAAATCAGGGAAATGGATTGGAAGCACTGGGTCATACACGACCTGAATAATTTTATTATGGTATTTCTTGGTTTTTTGGAGTTTTTTAAAAAACAGGGTGATCTCGAGGACTTAAAAATAGCGCTGCAGGCATGGGAGGAAATCGACATATTGCTCTCGTTCCATGAGGCTATTGGAAAAAGCATTCAAAGCGAAAGCGGCTCTTTCTTTGAACGTATTGCGCCGATTAAAGCGGGGATGGGCGACTCAAAAGGAAGCTATTTGCAGCGCACTCAAATGTTGAATTACTTCGGAAGAAAAATTTTTGTCGACAGCCCTTTTGCCAAGCAGAACAAGAGACGTTTCGTTCGTGCAATCAATCAGATCGAACCTTTGCACTATAAAATTAAAGGATACGTTCAAAAGATAAGAAAAGAGTATGAGGAAATTCACGGACCGATTATCCTGGAAAAAATAGTTTGGCGTCGTGAAATCGAAGAATATATTCAAAAAATAAAAGAACACGAAAAAACCCACGGTATTCTCGAAAAGACGACCTTGGAGTCAGACGGAAAACCAACAGAAGAGAAGCTGCCTGTTTCTGACATTAGCAAAGACAAAAAAGCCAGTCGTTCGGAGGCACGACAGATAGAAGACCGTCTTCGCGTTGCAAGTCTGTTGGAAGACACGATCAATAACAAAACAACAGCGCTTCAGCCGGAAACTATCAAGATTACGTCGCGGGAAGGAATAAAAAAATCCATTGCCAATCTTTTAGACCTTTTTCAGGTATCAGAAATGACAGTTGCAGGCATGCCGTTTGTGAATGACATCATTGAAAAATTCAAAAATGAAATCAGTGAACTGGAACAATGGAAAAAACGGCTTGGCGATCGTGAATTTCTTCTTCAAGACGAACACCGGGAAGCCATAGCTCTTCTTGCTCAGCGAATTGTTTTGAAAAACAACAACGAAATCATGCCTTGGTTGAAAAACGAAACCCCTGTCATAAATCAAGAAACGATAGCTGTGGCGCGGCAATCTCAAATAATAAAAAGAATCTTAGTTGCAGATGATGAAGCGGGAATTCGCAGTGTTTTGGAAATAATACTGCGTCGCATGGGTTATACAGTTATTCCGGCAGAAAATGGGCAAAAAGCATTTGAACTCCTTAAAAAGGATAATTTCGATTTTTTGATAACAGATTTCAAGATGCCAGGACTCAATGGCGGCCAACTTCTTAAGGCGATGGCTAACGGTGATCTGTCCCAAAAGATACCTGCAATCTTGATGACTGGGAATGTGGAAGATGTTGATTTTTCAGAGCTTAAAAAGGGTCTCGATGTAGAACTTGTAGTTAAGCCCCACATAATGAACCCTATTCTAGCAGTTTTAAAGAAATATGGTGGACCAGATCAAACTCGTTCAGCTTCTAGCGAGGGAGCGGCCGCCACTGAGGGAAAAACTGCAGATCATTCAGCAACGCAGGAGCTGTCCCAAAAGGGGCGTTCAGAAGTTCGTCAGAAAGGCCTGTTACAGGCAGAACCTCTTTCCAAAGCGCAAGTTAAAAATGTGGAAATCATTCAATATATCCAAACTCTTGATTCGCAGGCTAATTTAAATGATCAGATTCATGAAACACATCCCTTTGTGCAGTTGTTCGTATATTGGAAACAACTGCAGGACAACCCAACGCTGACGGCCGAAATGATAAAAACTTATCATGATCTGACTCAAAGGTATGGCTATGACCTCGAAGATCTTCTGAAAAGCCCTGACAAGTGGAGCGACATCTTCAATAACACATCCATGGCCGTTTCTGTGTTTTTCGACGTGTGGGAGAATCCTGCACGGCGTTCTGTGGTTGCAAGTGTGGCTGAGGAGATGAAAGGTTTGCACAAGTTCCACGAGGAAGTTGTTACCGCAGGCCGCAGCATGCTTCTTCTTTGGCACTTGCGCCAGCTTGTGAGTGATCCTAACGAAGCAGTAAAAGTCCGCGAAGCTTTTCAGTCCGTCGGCCGTTCGGAAACAAGACAAATAGAAGATCGTCTTCGTGTTGTTAAATTACTTCAACATATCTTGAACCAAGGGAATACCCTCATGGCTTTATTGTATGCTGAAAATGCTGCACTAGTCTCAGAGAAAGAGTTAACGAAAGCTGTAAGAGAAACACTGGCAGCCTTCAGAATTTTTGATATCAAACAATTCGAAGCCCGAGGCGGAGAACTTTATATCCCGAAAGGAAATGAATATACTTTTGGTTATAGCATCTCTTCCGTGAGAGATTTCAAAACTTATCAAACCCCTGTTTTTAAAATGATGGAAAGAAAACAAACTTACAAAGGTGAATCATTGCGTCAACTTGCTGGCAACCTCCATTTTGAAGAGATTAATGGCATTTTTTCTGAAACAGTTACCGAGTTGGAGCGATTGAGAGACGAACTTTTAAAACAAGAGGAACTTTTACAGCCAGGGAAGCTGAACCCCGGATTGCGATCTCGGGCCATGGTTCTCGGTCAAAAGATTCGGGAGAAAATGCAACAATTGTACACGAAGTTGGAAGTGGAGACGACAGCTGTTACTGCTGTGCCAACAATGGGGAGCAAACGCGTTCTTATCGTTGATGGCGAAGATCTTGTGCAGAAAGTTTTAACAAGCCAACTGCGCAGTCTGGATTATGTGGCTAGCGCAGTATCGGATGGTCCGGAAGTTTGGCGGAAACTGCAAGAAGACGATTTCGATCTTGTAATAATAGATACAACCACCCCTGGGATGGACGGAATTAGATTGGCACAAACGATGTTTGAAAAAGGGAAAAACATACGCGTTATTTTTTTAAGAGATTATGACGACGAAAGTGTGGCGGTGGAGAAATTTGAGAAAGAAGGACGTCGCGTGGCTTTTCTTACGAAGCCGTTTAAGGTGGAAGATCTCCAGAAAGTTATCACAAGAATTTCCGGCCGTTCGGAAATACGTACTGAGGAACTCACTCGCAAGGTCGCGCTTCGCTTGGGAATTACGGATGATCCTGCTGGCCATAAGATTTTCAAGATAAGCCTTGAAGAATTCGCGAAGAGAAAACATTTGTTTGCCGAAACTCACCCGGATGATGCTAAGAGCATCCATGCCATTGGTGAAACTTACGAAACTTTGATGCGGTGGTACCGTGATAGGGCGAATCAAACGGAGATTGAAGATTACATCATGAAGGAAGCCAGCCTTGATGGTAAGGAAGCCGAAACAGCAAATAGGTTGAATGCTCTTCATAAGAGAGTCACAGGTGCTTCGCCTAAAACAAAGAAAGAAAAATACTGGTTTTTGTTCAAGTGGGCCGTCATGAAAAAACTCAACCGCGAATATCAAGCTCGCGTAGAGAAGAATACTAAAGCGATGAATCTCTTCGGTTACGCATCTTTACAGGATCTTTCGCTGGCGGAAATACCGTGGATCCCCTTGACCTGGAGCCCCAAGGGGCTTTACATCGATAAGTCGTTGATTCAGCTTTTACTCAACGACAAAGAAGTTCAATTGCCTTCGGGTTATTACAAGTCCAGAAAGATCTCGCTCAAGGATCTTGGTGCTATGGAGGAGCCTCTTGAAATCCGAGAAACGACGAATCTCATACCGTCCCCTGCACCGTCTGCGGCAAAACCTGCGACCTCTGCTGAGCCCAAGCTTGCCCAATCCGAGCTTCCGCTTTTTCGTTCTGAGATACGTGTGATCCCGACCAATGCCTTCAAGACGTCTTTAAAAAATACCCGATCATCTGTCCGAGAACTTTCCATTGAGTCAGAGACGAGGGAAGTGATCGACTGGGTTGCAGAACGAAGCGGAGGCGTCTATTTACCGGAAGAGATCACTTCCTTGGCGCCGCAATGCACGCCGGAACAGATCCGTGCCTGGATTGCAATCCGATTGTTGGGGGCTTTTGAAGCAGCGCGGAGCGCAAAAGGGAAGATCGATAATCCTGCCTTGCAGAAGGTCATTGAATCTTTTTTAGAGCGTTACAGGATCACGGGCGCGAAAGATCCTACTATGGAGTCGCGGGAGGTTCACGTGGCGTTTCCGGTTCTCTCACAGTCGGCATTGAAGGAATTGGCCGGATTGTCGCCGTTCTTCCAGGCTCGTGCCGTGGTGTTTAATGTGAGACTTTATCTGAACGTGCAAGGCGATCCCAAAAGCGCAGCTAATTTTAAAAAGATGTGCCTTGATGCCGCGCGTCGTAACGGTATAACGGTGGCTGACGGACAATTCCGTGTTTTTGGCGTTTCGGGATCTGAGGGAAATTTATTCAAGTCGCTTAATGAGCCGGGTGCCCGGGAGGATGTTCTGCTTGCCGGAGAAGAAAAAGCGCTTCCGGAGAATAATCGGGCAACTCTGTGGTATAACAGTCCGAAAGCTCAGGAGGATATGAAGAGTCTTGCGTCCGAAATTTCAGAAGCTCTCCATGCGGCGATCGATTCAAAAGTTTCAAAGGGTTCACGACGGAATATTTCCGAGTACTACAAGGAATTAACGGTAGCCATCGCAAATGCGATCCAGGCTTCGCTCAAGATACTTGTTTCAGCATGATCTTCGCTTAATCCGCTTGGATTTTCTGCGAAAAACAGTATAATCCTGCCTCCGCTGGCGTTTCGCGTCCCCATCGCCCTTGCGCCCAATGTGCAAGGACGACGCTTCAGTAACTTGACATTGCTGTAAGCGTGGGACAAGAAAATACGTCCCCATCGTCTAGGTCGGCCTAGGACACCAGGTTTTCATCCTGGTAACAGGGGTTCAAATCCCCTTGGGGACGCCACTTACTTTTATCTCTGTGGCAGAGATAGAAATAAAAAAGCGTTGGCTCACAAAAAGAGCCAACGCTTTTTTTATGTCCGCATGTTGTCGCGATTTACGCGATCCAAAAAATCCCGCAATGAGAAACGGATTTGTAGTTTTGAAACTACGAGCCAACGTCTGCCGATTATTGGCCGATATTTCGCGATTTATCTCTAAATAGCCCCCCAATTAGAGCGTATTAGTTTCAGCTATTTCGCCTTCATTAATTGATTCTGTTGCAATCCAAATCCATCTGAAACCGCAAACCGGGGATTGGACTGAGACTTGGGGCGAGGGTATCTCTGGTTTCAGGTAGGCCATACATTGATTATTCAGATCTTTTTGGTAACCAAATTTGAGGGCTGCAATGAGCGGGTCTAAAGTATCGGGTTCATTTTGATTTCTTTCAAGTTGAAGCAAGGTCCATTGAGATTATGGTATCATTAACTAAAATATCAGCATGTGATTCATTACTGTCCAATAGAAACGGTCTATGGACCAACCGAAAGGCAATAGTAGGAAGTGAATATGAGTAAATTCTGGAATTCGAAAACACGGTTGATAAAACCCTATGTCCCTGGCGAACAGCCGAAGGACAGGAAGTATATAAAATTGAATACGAATGAAAGCCCGTATTCGCCGTCTCCAAAAGTGATTGAAGCGATCAAGAGCGCCGCTAATGAGGATCTTCGCCTCTATCCCGATCCTGTCTGTGAGAATTTGCGCAGATGTATTGCTGCTTATTTTGGCCTGTCACAGGAAGAGGTCTTTGTTGGGAACGGTTCGGATGAAATTCTGGCGTTTTCTTTCGCTGCTTTTTTTGAGCCGAGTGAGACGATTCTTTTTCCAGATGTGACATATAGTTTCTATCCTGTTTATGCGGAGTTGTTTGGTTTGACATTTAAAGAGGTTGTTCTTGATGATGCTTTCTCAGTGCCTGTTGAGAAATTTTTGGTTAAGAACGGTGGTATTGTCATCGCCAATCCGAATGCTCCGACCGGCAAGTTTCTTCCTATTGAAGAAATTAAAAAGATAATAGTTCATAATAATAAGCTTGGGAAAGTGGTTATCGTCGATGAGGCGTATATTGACTTTGGCGGAGAGTCCGCCGCAGGATTGGTGAAGGAATATCCTAATCTGCTGGTTGTTCAGACGCTTTCCAAATCGCGAGCTTTGGCGGGGTTGCGTGTCGGGTTTGCGCTGGGGGCCAGTGATTTGATTGCCGGGTTATATCGGATTCAAAGTTCGATTAATTCATATACATTGGACCGTTTGGCTTTGGCAGGAGCAATCGCCGCGTTCTCCGATGAGTCTCATTTTCAGCAAATACGCCGGAAAGTTATACAGACGAGGGAACGGGTTGTTCGGGAACTGGAGGCGGACGGTTTCTTTATCATTCCTTCGCAGGCAAATTTTATTTTTATAAGTTATCCGCGTATTCAGGCCCAAGAAATGTTTCGGATATTGCGGGAAAAGGGAGTGCTTGTTCGTTATTTCAATAAACCCCGGATAGAAAACTTTTTACGAGTCAGTATTGGCTCTGATGAGGAAATGGATGCTTTCTTATCTGCGGTAAAAAGGATGATTTGTTAAGGGGCTGAGTATCTCTGGTTTTGAAAGACTAGGGAACGGTAATTTCTTTTACCGGTCTGGATCTGGGGTAGGCATGCTTGACTATCGGTTATAATCGTATATAATCTTATATAGTTACAATGTATAAGAAAGGATGCGGCTTATGGCGCAATCGAAGCTCAGTAAGCGAATTGAGAACCTTTCGGGGGAGATCTGGACCAAAATCGCCCGGATCGATGAACTGAAAGGGCAGTGGACCGGAGGCGTTCATTTGAGCCCCCAGATCCTGGGTCGCTTGAAGCAATCTGTTCTTGTTACTTCGACCGGAGCGTCTACCCGTATTGAGGGAGCGCGGCTTTCCGATGAGGATGTAGAGAAACTCATGCGTGGTATTTCGGTGCAGAAATTTACAGACCGTGATCAGCAAGAAGTGAAGGGGTATTATGAGCTGCTTCAAAATATCTTTGAATCCTGGCGCCACATCCGTTTCTCCGAAAACAGCATCAAACATTTCCATCAGGAGCTCCTGAAATACGCGGAAAAGGATAAGCTGCATAAAGGGGAGTACAAAAAAACTGAGAATAAGGTCCATATGGTGGATGCTTCCGGAAGATCTACTGCCATTCTCTTTGATACGACACCTGCCTATCTGACGTCCAAAGAAATGCAGGAATTGGTTGAATGGACCCAAGCGGCATTTCAGGATAAGAAAAATCATCCACTTGTTGTTATCGGGAATTTCCTTGTCGAATTTCTCAAGATCCATCCTTTCCAAGATGGTAACGGCAGGATCTCCCGAGTGCTGACCAATCTTCTTTTGCTGCAGCAGGGTTATCACTACGCGCCTTATATCTCCCATGAGAAATTGATCGAGGACAATAAGGCGGATTATTACATTGCTCTTCGGAAAAGCCAGAAGACGTTTGGAAAGGGGAAAGAAGACATCACTTCGTGGCTGGAATTCTTTCTTTCCATGGTTGGAGAGCAGGCAAAACGGGCTGTGGAGCTTCTCTCAAAAGAATCGATCGAAAAGCTCTTTTCTCCGAATCAGATCAAGGTGATGGAATTCTTCCAGACCGTGGATGAGGCAGCCCCCGGGGAGATTGCGAAGAAGCTCAAGATCGCGCGGCCGACCGTCAATCAGATCCTGTCTCGACTGCTTCAGTTCAAGAAGATCGAGCGTTTCGGACTCGGGAGGAGTACTCGATATCGTAAAATATAGGATTCGTTATATTGATTATTCAGATCGATAATATTTAACTATAGTTCAAATCTCTTTGGGGACGCCAATTATCGCAGGTGGCTAATGCCACCTGCGATAATTGTTTTTACGGTAGGGGATTTGAAGGGAGCGCTGTTTAGAAACATGACTTAATGTCATGTTTGTAGCGCGGGTGGCCGACCTGAAGCGAAGCGAAAGGCGCCAAATCCCCTTTTAAGAAATCAAATTTCAGACAAGGATAGATAAATCGGCCTTGGATCGATAAACGACCCAAGGCCGTCTTTATGTCCGCACATTCTCGCAACTTATGCTAAATCTCGAAACCAGATTATCCTGCCGTCCTACCGATTTCGAACCCCCAACCAACGGCAGGCTATTTCTGGCTCCAAATTAGCTTTGACTTTTTGGCGACTCTTTCGATTAATGTCGGACAAAGCCCCTTGCTTTCCCAGTGTTGCAGTAGTATAACTCCCTCCGTCCTGGATTGTCCGCTGCAAATACGACGAGATAATCCCGCTGATCGCGGACACCAGCATCGAAATTTGGAAAGAAAACATAGCGAGACTTTGCAAAAAATTCGGTCAACTTCATGCCGAAAGACACTACGCTGGCCAAAACGCCCCATCATGCGATATGGTAAAACCTGCCGAAAAACCCATCACTATTATTTCCATTACCGTCGAATATGACATTACGATTATTCCTGGGAGGAGGCTCCGCCATGAAACACTTACTTAAAGAAGGCGAAAAAAGCCAGGAAAATCTGATAAAAGAAACCGGCGGCTTTTTTTCAGGGAAGCAACAGTTGAAACCATCCAAAAAGAAGAACAGTTTTCTTCGTCTTTTTTTAGCCGTTCTGCTTATCACAACGATTGCGGTCGGAATTTATATGGGGTATCAGGCGGCGGGAAATAAATTTGCGGCAATGTTGACCCTGGAGGAAAAAAGTTATTTTACTCAACTTTACCGTGATACCTGGAATTACCTGGCCTGTCAGGTTGATGGCCAAACGGAACTTCCTTACGATTCAAGTGCGCGGCAACCCGTGACCTCTATCTCCAATATTGGTTTTTATATCGCCTCGTCGGCAGTAGCGTACCAAACGGATCTGATTGACAGGGAAGAGGCGTTGTCCAGAATCAGACCGTGCCTTCAGGCGCTCGAAAAAATTGAAAAGTGGCGTGGTTTTCCGCGCCCATGGTTTCTTGTTCGGTCGCTGAAGCCCTCTTTTGGCAATGAGTTTTCCTATGATTCACATCTATCTGTCTTGATTGGCGGTCTGGTGGTAACCCAAAATATTTTTCCGGAAGTATCGGGAGAAATCAACCGATTGCTCGGGGCGATGAAATTTAGAGATCTCTACGACAGACAAAGCGGGTGGCTGAAGGGTGGTTACAACATTCCAAATCAAAATTTTGCGGTGATGCAGCCGTGGGGTCATTGGTACTACAAGTACTTTGCATCGGAAGTGCGGCTTTTAAGTTTTTACGGCGTTGTCCGACGCGGCATTCCTTGGCGTCACTGGTTTTCGCTTGTGCGTCGCATGGAAAAAAGAGATGGGGAGAAGGTTTTTATTTCGGGTTTTGACAGCGCGGGACTTGAGGTCCAGTTTTTGGCCGGTCTTTTCCTGGATGAAAGACAGACTTCAATGGGGAAGTCTCAAAAGAATCTTGTCCGCTATCAGATGAAACATGCCCGGAAAATCAAAGCTCCGGTTTGGGGCTGGGCGGCGGCTCAATCACCTGGCCGAAGATATCTTGTGCATGGCGATTTAAAGGATGAAGTGGTGGCTCCGTATGCTTCGATTCTGGCCGCGATTTATTTTCCACACGAAGCATATCAAAACCTTAAAAAACTAGAGTCTTTTGGGCTTAGACCGTCAGGTGATCTGGAAGCAAAACAACGGTTTGGATTTTTAGATTCGGTCAACTGGAAAACCCGAAGTGTTTCGCGGGACTTTATGACAACCAGTCATGGAATGAGTTTTTTGGCTTTGGCCAACCTTCTTTATGATGGTATCGTGTGGAGAACCTTTGAAAAGGATCCCGCCGTGCAAAGAGGGTTGAAAATTCGGTAGTTATCATTAATAATGACTTAGCGGCTTTCTTAATCGGGCGTTACGAAAGTCCTAGACAAACCAGAAACGCTTGTTTCCAATGGCAAACGCATTTTGGTTTTTGTTTTTGAATTTTATGAAAAACAAAACAAGACAGTACTAACTGACAATTAAATTCTCATTAAAAAATCAGGCAGCATCCTCATAGCTTTTAAATAGCTGTGTGGAGTGATTATGCTGTATTAATTTACGGAGGTAATTCTATGAAATTTCGAATTATTCCCATACTTCTTTTGGCCCTGATGCTTGTGCCCCTTATCGGTTGCACAAAGAAAGCGGACCCCAAGAGGTCGATCGAAAAAATCCGGAGGGAAGTTGTGGCGATGCCCCGTGCAGAGCTTGAGGCTTATGCGTCTGCCTACGCGGCGGCGATCCGCGCCCAAAAGGCTGAGATCGAAAAGATTAAGCAACGGATACAAAAAATGTCCATGGATAAGATTTTCAGTGATAAGTCCATGACCCATCATATTGCAGAGATCGGACACGAGGCAGAAGCGCTTTTTGCGCGGTACCGGATCTACGTGCAAGCCTTTCAAGAAAAGGGTGGGGATCTTGCCAAGGTTAGGCTCGAACCGGCTCAGTCATAAAACAGGCAGATCAAGCGTAAAAATTGTGAACGAATTCAAATAATTCATAAATGACTTGTTTCTCAACAACGTAATCAATTTTTTGGTCATTGCGTTCACGGTCTTTATCATAATTAAATAGATCGATCACCCGCAGAGACCGATCAAACTTGCAACGTTGGCCGTGCCGACGATCAAAAAATAACTATTTTACTGCTCCCCGATCGCGATCAAGATAGCCTATTGCTCGAATGATAAGCCCGCTTTTAACAACCAATCTGTTGTTTTTCAAAAAGTAGCTTTACGAAGAGCCCATTTTTTTGAGTTTTTAGGCTATAATGCGCTGGCGCATGGAATCATATCAGGAGGGAAATTTTGAAGATCCTGCATCTTACGAACCATTTGAATACAGGCGGTATTACCACTTACATTCGGACCTTGGCCGGAGAGCAGGTTAAGGCTGGGCATGATGTCTTCGTCTGGGGTGCCCGCGGGATCTGTTCCGATGATCTGAGGGCCAAGGGAATTACGGTTTTAGATGATGTTCCGCGTTGTAAAAGTGAGCTTTCTCCAAGGCTTTGGCTCGTACTGCCCAAACTTGTTAATATTCTAAAGACCCAGTCCATCGATATCGTTCACTCACATACCCGTGTGACTCAGGTGCTTGTCGCAGGAGCGACTTTTTTTACCAAGGTTCCCTATGTCTCGACAGCGCATATGTTCTACAAGCGCCGTTTGGGGCGGCGACTTTTTCCTTGTTGGGGAAAGGTTGTGATTGCAATTTCTAAGGTCATGGCCGAAGGTTTGCAGACGATCTTTGAAGAAAAAGAATTACCTCCGGTTGTGGTAGTGCCGAACGGGATTGAGGTCGAAAAATTACGTGTGAAATTTGAAAAAATCGATCGAAACAAGGTCCGGGAAGCCTATGGATACCGGAAGGAGGATTTCGTGGTCCTTTCTCTTTGTCGCTTGATTTCAGTCAAAGGCATTCATACTCTGATCGAAGCTTTTGCGGTGGCACACAACGAGGTCCCGGAAATGAAATTGCTCATGGCGGGTGCCGGAGAGCCGGACTATGTCAAAAAGCTGAAAACGCGTGTTTCCGAACTGGGACTCGATCGAGAGGTTCTTTTTGCTGGAAATGAACCTGAGATCGAAAAACCGTTGCGTGTCGGAGATGTTTTTGCAGCGCCCTATCTCTGGCCGGAAGCCTTCGGACTGGCTGTCTTGGAGGCCATGGCCGTGGGATTGCCCGTGGTGGGATCGATCTCAGGGGGTATTGTGGAACTTTTGGGAGACGGAAAATACGGCTTGCTCTTTGACCGGGAAAATATCGCGGATCTTGCCTCCTGTCTTGTCCGGTATGCAAAAGATTTTCCGTTGCGCTCCGGAATGGGGCAGGCGGCTCACCAGGCGGCTCGCGAGTATACTTCTCTACAGATGTATAAACGCATCCAGACGGTTTATGAAAATGTTCTGGCGGGTAAGGTATGAAGAGATTTATTCCGATCCTAGCTTATCATTGCCTCGATCCGAAACGGTTTCCGAATAAGCTTGCGATCAGTCCTGAGCTTTTCCGGAAACAGATGCTTTGGATCAGGCAAAACCGATTTCAGGTGATCGGGCTTGAGGCATGCGCAAAAGGGGAATGGAAAGGGAACTTCTGGGAGCGTAAAACCGCAATCACATTCGATGACGGCTATCTGGATAATTTTCAAAGCGCTTTCCCTATTCTCAAAGAATTTGGATTTGCGGCTGCTTTTTTTGTGACGACGGAGAATATAGGCAAGAAAGGCTTTATGACCTGGGATATGCTTCGTGAAATGGCCGTGGTTCCAGGAATCGAGATTGGAAGCCATGCACTCGAGCACAAGCCGCTTTCAGACGTCCCGGAAAAAGAAGCGTGGATTTCGCTTGTTGCTTCTAAAAAGATTCTGGAGGAAAAACTCGGGCGTGAGGTTAAGGCAATTTCTTACCCCTGCGGGTCCTTTAATGAAAGGATCGTTGAGATGGCCCGTGGCGCGGGGTACATGTATGGTTGTGTCGCGAGCCAAGTGCATGACCGGAAATTCGTGGGGAATCCCTATCTTTTACGGCGCATCAAGATTTCGGCTTCTTCTGGTTTCAATCTCGCTTTCAGTCTCCGGCTTTCCGGTCTCTATCATTCCTTCAGGAAACTCTGACTTTTTGTCATGAAAAAAAAAACGCGCAAATCCATTGTGGTTGGGATGTCCGGCGGTGTGGATTCCTCTATGGCGCTCGTCCTCCTGAAAGAAAAGGGATGGAACCCGGTCGGTGTTTCGCTCAAATATCCCGTTTGGGAAGATAGGGCGAATTGTCTCAAGGAAAATATTTGCTGTAGTATGGAGTCCTTTCAAATCGCGGAGAATATCTGTAAAAAACTCGGTGTTCCTTATCATGTTTTTGACGTATCGCGTGATTTTAAAAAAGAAGTCATCAATTATTTTCTCGATCGTTTGCGTGGCCACAAGACCCCGAACCCCTGTGTGATGTGCAACCGGTATCTCAAGTTCAAGAAGCTTTTGGAATGGGCGGCACAACATGATATCGCGTACGTGGCGACCGGGCATTATGCGCAGGTTCGTAAGAATCTGAAGACACGGAAGTTTGAACTTCTCAAAGGCCAGGATGTGGAAAAAGATCAGACTTATTCGCTAAGTTTTCTTTCGCAGGGCCAGCTTCGTCGTGTCGTCTTTCCTCTGGGGGATTATACCAAACAAGAGATTTACCGGATGGCTGAGGACCGCGGCTTCGAGATCTTCCTCAAACGCAAACAGAGTCAAGATTTTTGTTTTGTTTCTGGAAGTGCGATGGAGTCGTTCCTCACTAAGGAGATCGGAAAAAATGAAGGCGAGGTCCTGGATGATGCAGGGAATGTGATTGGCAGGCATCAAGGGCTTCATTTCTATACTGTGGGCCAGCGCAAGGGGCTTGGATTTTCCGGCGGACCTTTTTTTGTGACAGGATTTGACGTAAAAAATAATGTTCTCAAAGTGAGCCGCGACGAGCAAAAACTTTTAAGCCGGGAAGTGTTCCTTTCCCCTTGTAATTTTTTTGGCGGAATGCCCGAGCAATCTATGCGCGTCAGGGTGAAGATCCGGTACCGCCAGGTGGCGGCGCCCGGCGTGCTTCATCCTCTTTCCGGGAACGGAGCGAGGATCGTTTTTGACAAGCCCCAGCGAGCTGTGACCCCGGGTCAGTTTGCCGTGCTTTATCAACGGAATGTCTGCCTCGGGGCGGGAGAAATTCTTTCTGGGAACGGAGAATGTTGAACGGGAAGGTTATCTATTTTGCGCTATCCGATTCTGGCGGTCACTTTCATTGACAATGCCTCGTAAAACGATAATAATAAATCGGCTTTTTTACCCCACAATGTCTCCAAAGGAGAATGATCATGGCCAATAATAAAAAGAAGGAAGAAACCCAGGAGAAGATCCTTGATGTTGACGCAAGTATGCAGGGGACAATTTCGTTCAAGGATCCCGTGAATTTGAGGATCAACGGAAGTTTTGAAGGCAAGCTCGACACGCGCGGCAATCTCACGATCGGCGAAAATGCCAAGGTCAGTGCGGACATCCACGGCGACAATATCGTGATTGCCGGAAAAGTTTCCGGGGACATTATCGCAACCCGGAGTCTTTCCATTCTCGGGACGGCAACCCTCAAAGGGAACCTTACGACTCCGAGGTTAAGTATCGGGGATGGGGCGATCCTTCAAGGGCTTGTGAACATGCAAGGCGTAAATGCTTCAGACGGATCAGATGTTTTTCTGACCCTGAAAGATGTGGCGCAGTATCTGGAAGTTGAGGCCCGCATCATTGAAGACTGGGCGAATTCCAAGAAGATCCCGGCACGTTTTGATAATGGTCACTGGGTTTTTACCAAGGCCGAGGTTGATCAGTGGATTCAGCAGGAGCGGGCCCGGACCTGAAATTTCATGGTTTAATCCCGGTGCTTTTCCGGTCGCAGAGCATTCTTGTTTCTTTTTACCCTAAGGCGGTTAATATACCATGAATAACATGCTGACCCTTGACGAAGTGAAAAACTTCCTCGGTGTCGAACAACAAGTGGTCGAAAAATTCATCCAGGATGGGGTTCTGCACGCCTACAAGATCGGTGGCGTGTACATCCGCTTTCGAAAAGAAGAAGTCCTCGGTCTTAAATATGATGTCCTGCTTAAGAAAAAAAAGACTGGGGCTTCCGGCTCCTTCAGGCAACGGCTGTTGGATTTTTGGCGTTTCAATAATTTTTACATTATCTCCGTTTTGGTGATAGTAGCATTGGCGTATTGGTTTCTTCGCACCGCGGCATCTTCCTAGGGCAGTTATTTTGAAGATTCTTCAGGGTATTGATCTGGTCAAAGTCGAACGGATGAAGCAGATGATCGAGCGGTCGTCCGGACAGTCATTTTTGAATCGCATTTTTAGCATTGCGGAGCAAACCTACTGCGGCTCTAAGCGTATGAAATTTGAGCATTATGCGGCCCGTTTTGCTGCGAAAGAAGCGGTTCTGAAGGCACTGAGGGTTCGTCCCAAGAGGAACCAGCGGCTTTCCGGGATCGAAATTGGGCGCGAAGCCACCGGAAAACCTTTTATTGTTTTAAGCGCAGAGATTCGTAAACAGTTTCATATCCCGGCGCGAGCACAGATCGAGTTGTCGATCGCGCACGAACACGAATATGCGATCGCAACCGTTGTGATCGTGATCCTATAGTCAAAAAAGATAAACAATGAAACAGAAGACGCTCATTATCAACGCGGATGACTGCAATCTGACTTTTCAGGTTTCGGAAGCCATTTTGAAGGCTCACGAGAACGGGATTGTGACCAGTACGACCTTTTTAATCAATCTTCCGGCGGACCCGGGCGTGGTTCGGGAACTCTTGGCCAGGAAAAAACTTGGTGTAGGGCTTCACTTGAATGTTACGCTCGGGAAGCCTGTGGCTAAGCCAAAACTTGTGAGATCACTTCTTCAAAAAGACGGATGTTTCAAGAAAAAAGACCAGTATTCCTCAAAAAAACTGCCGCCGGTTTCCGAAATCGCTGAAGAATTCAAGGCCCAGCTCCAGAAATTCGTAAAAGTCTTCAATCGATTGCCGACCCATGTGGATGTTCATCATCACATGCACGATTTCCGGCCGTTCCTGGAAGCACTCGCGACAATCGCTCAAAGGTATGACCTGCCTATTCGTTGGACACGGCTTTTGACCGAACCGGAGATTAAGAGCAAACATAAGAGCCTCAGGACCACCGACCATTTTTACGGAAACATAGACCCACACACGTTCTGGACGGAGGAGGTGTTGAGACATTTGCTTTTTACACTTCCGGAGGGGACAAGCGAGATTATGTGTCATCCGGGTTGGGTGGATGATGAGCTTTGCGCGATTAGCTCTCTTACGATCCCGCGGGAGAGAGAATATCGCCTTTTTAGTCTGAAAGAACTACGCAGATACGTCGACCATCTTGGGATCAAGCTGGCACACTTCGGGGGTTTGAAATAAGGGTTGTGGAGTAAAGATTTACTTGACGATGGTGCCGTCCAGCGTCTCGAAGATGATCGTCACGAGATTGTGGCACTTAGGGCATTTGATCTGTTTAAAGGCTTGGATGTTGTCGTGTTTGGGGCGGTACATGATCGAGAGAATCTTGGTGACGAAGCTGGCTTCACTGCCGGACCATTGACAAGCAGGACAGTTGTAAGCTGATTTCATCGGTGCCTTTCGTTAATGTTTGATAACCTTTGTTGTGCACAAAAAGCATCGGCTTGAGCGCTTAAAACTTTAAATATGTTTGGATTTCCAGTACCGTTCTCTATTTGTTTTTATGGGTTAACGGTACGGTACTGCGAACCCCTAAAATCAATATGAACGCAGTGCCAGGAAGATCTCAAAAGAATCCGGAGGATGTCGTGAGAGTCAGAATGACCGGTCTTATGTTTGTATTGCTGTTTTGTTTGGCCTTTTCTCCCGCTTATGCAGCCGAGGAGCCTGGATATTTCGTCCAGTTAGGACGGGCCTTTACTCGTGGGTTCAAGAATATGGTCAGTTTCCCCTGGGAAATCCCTTCGACTATCAGTCGTTACGATCAAAAAACCGATGGCAATTGCCGTGTTTTCCGGGATGCTGCAGGTTTTGTTGATGGGACATTTCGGGCTGTGACAAGGCTCGGTTGCGGTGCTTGGGATGTTCTTTTTTCCGTGGTGCCAGGGCAGCAAAATGAATTGCCCCTCAAACCCGAGACTTTCTTTTAAGTTTTGGAACCCTTTTCTTGTAAATCCACGCCACCTTAAGTAGAATACCGCTTCCTGTATCATCAAAGGTCAGACGAAACCTGTGTTCTTTGAAGTTTTTCATGGGCCGGTAGTTCAGTTGGTAGAACGCTACAATGGCATTGTAGAGGTCAAGGGTTCAACTCCCTTCCGGTCCAATTCTCTTATAAAAAATTAAGGTTAATTGGGCCGGTCCACCAATTCTTGCTGAGGTAGTACCGCATCTTCAGGATTCAGGGAGCCCTAAGGGTGCGATGATCTTTTTGTTTTGTGCCGTGCATGGATGGCGGAACTGGCAGTCCCAATTTTTATCAATTTATGTGAAGCAGAAATTGGGGCAGCCCTTGTCACCCATTTAGGAAATAAAAATTAAGACAAGGGCAGACGCACTGGACTCAAAATCCAGCGGTAGCAATACCATGAGAGTTCTCCGCCAGACAGCGCGGCGGATCTATCTACGTCGCATTGTCGGCTGGATCCGCCAACGCTTTGTGGCGGAGGCTCCTAGATGATTTATTGTTATGCGAGAGTGGCGGAACTGGCAGACGCACTGGACTCAAAATCCAGCGGTAGCAATACCATGAGAGTTCGATTCTCTCCTCTCGCATTTTCTTGAGAGGAGTTTCTATCATGGCCAGCGGTTTTAAAGCATATCCTTTCGACGAGATCGAAAAAAAATGGCAGGCTTACTGGGCTGACCATCGGATCTTTCGCTCTCCTGACCCCGGCGAAACTGGCAGCGAAAAACCAAAATATTACGTCCTCGATATGTTCCCTTATCCTTCCGGTTCCGGCCTTCATGTCGGTCATCTCGAGGGTTACACCGCGACCGACATCGTCAGCCGTTATAAACGGATGCGTGGATTCAACGTCCTCCATCCCATGGGTTGGGATGCGTTCGGACTTCCTGCCGAACAGTACGCCATCGAAACCGGCACGCATCCCCGCGAGACCACCCAAAAGAATATCCAGACCTTCAAGCGCCAGATCTGCCAGGTCGGTTTCAGTTATGACTGGGAACGCGAGATCGACACAACGGATCCCCATTATTACCGCTGGACTCAATGGATCTTCATGAAACTCTTCGAAAAAGGTCTGGCCTACGAAGCCGAGATCCCGGTGTGGTGGTGCGATGGCTGCAAAGCCGTTCTCGCGAACGAAGAAGTAGACGCGAACGGAACCTGTGAACGCAAAGGCCACAAGGATGTTTATCGCCGTCCACTCCGGCAGTGGATCCTCAGGATCACAGCCTATGCCGAGCGCCTCTTGAAGGATCTGGATCTTTTGGATTGGTCCGAACCCATCAAGGAGATGCAGCGTAACTGGATCGGAAAGTCCACCGGTGCGGAAGTCGATTTTAAGCTGGAGAACAGTACGGATGTTATCCGCGTTTTCACCACGCGACCGGACACGCTTTTTGGGGCGACTTATATGGTTTTAGCTCCTGAACACGCCTTGGTGGCGAAGATCACAACGCCGGGCCAGAAGAAGGCCGTGGAAGTTTACGTGGCCACCGCGACGCACAAATCTGATCTTGATCGCACAGACCTTGCCAAAGAAAAAACCGGCGTCTTCACGGGTGCTTATGCGATCAATCCCGTGAATAACAAGAAAATCCCGGTGTGGATCGCAGACTATGTGCTGATGGGTTACGGAACCGGCGCGATTATGGCCGTGCCAGCGCATGATGATCGGGATTTTGCGTTTGCCACAAAATACGATTTACCGATAGTTCAAGTGGTTCAGAAGTCCTGCAATGAGGAAGGAAATGGCTATGGTCGAGGGACAAGTGATGGGGCTGGGGATGGAGATGGAAGTGGCCATGGGTACGGCTCAGCACCAGGTGCGGGCGATATGTGGGGAAGAGGCAGGAGTGATATAGCCTGCTTTACTGGTGATGGAACGGCGATTAACTCTGGCGAGTTTAACGGATTAATAACGGAAGAATTTAAAAAGAAAATCACGAAGTGGCTTGAAGAAAAAAAGATCGGTAAAGAAGCAGTCCAGTACAAGCTTCGCGACTGGCTCTTTAGCCGCCAGCGTTACTGGGGTGAGCCGATCCCGGTCGTGCATTGCGTGAAGTGCGGGCCCGTCCTT
>Ga0265297_10003732_pt1 | contig 26791 bp, 23 predicted proteins | sample Munlanlwell13791_FD_192502 | JGI IMG/M metagenome (GOLD analysis project Ga0265297, IMG submission 192502) | Leachate microbial communities from a municipal landfill in Southern Ontario, Canada - Leachate well 137-91 | ecosystem: Engineered > Solid waste > Landfill > Unclassified | place...
CAATTTAAAAGATCGCAGGATTTAGCAGAAACATATCACGATGCCGGCAGATTCGTTTGGGCTAAAACTGCGCCGTTTTTGAAGAAACGAACCTTATTTGTTAAAAAAGTTTTGCCGATGATTTTACCTCGAATGGAGGTTCAAGATATTGATACAGAAGATGATTGGAAAGAAGCTGAAGTTAAATATCTTATTAAAAATAACTTGTTAACTGCAAAGAAAGAAGTAGCTAAATGGAAGAAACTAAACTTGTTCTTGGTACTGCTCAGCTTGGTATGGAGTACGGCATCAACAATCGCCTAGGTCTGCCCAGTTTAAATCAGGCTTTGGATACTTTGTTATCTGCTTATCAAAATAACATCAGGTACTTTGACACGGCGAACTCTTACGGCAGGGCCGAAGAGGTTCTGGGCAATTTTATTGCCAAGTTCAAATATAAAGACATTAAAGTAATTTCAAAATTACGTCCAGATGCGCTAGGCAAGAATAACTCCAAAGAAGATCTTTACCAAGCTGTTAAAAAAGAGATTGTCATATCTTTGAAAAATTTGAAATCAGAACAACTAAATGGTTATCTGCTTCACGAACCAAAGTATATGTATAACCAGGCTGTTGTCGCTGCCTTAAAAAGATGTAAGAAAGAGGGATTGATAAAAAATTGGGGCGTTTCCATTTACGAAGCTTCTGATGCGCTTTTTGCGGCGCAAAAAGCGCGGGCGGATTATATTCAAATACCTTACAATATTTTTGATCAACGCCTAGACCACAATGCTTTTTTTAAATTAACCAAGAAAAATGGAATCCGCGTTTTTGCCCGTAGTGCTTTTTTGCAGGGATTGTTTTTTATGGATATTGATAAATTGCCCAGTCATTTAAAGGAAGCCAAAAGCTATTTGCTCAAGTTTGAGCAAATTGTTACAAAATATCATATTGGTAAAGCGGAGGCGGCGCTGCTTTTTGTCTATTTAAATAACAACATTGATCATGTGATTATTGGCGTTGACAGCAAAGCACAACTGCTACAGAATATTAATATTCTTAATAAGAAAATTGAATTTGATCAATGTCGCCAAGAGTTAGTAAAAAGTTTCCCTCAGATAGATAAAACAATTATTTTTCCTTCATTATGGAAGAAAGGTTAGAATAGAGAAATCTTTATGAATATAGTCGCAATAATTCAAGCGCGAATGAGTTCAACTCGTTTGCCTAAAAAGGTTTTGTTGCCTTTGGGCAAAAAGACAGTTATTGAAAATGTTTATGACCGAGTTGGCCGTAGCAAATTGGTTAACAGAGTTGTTTTGGCAACAACAACCGATCCGAGCGACGACGTACTGGCAAAGCTTTGCGAAGAAAAAGGCATCGAAGTCTTTCGCGGCTCGCTGGAAGATGTTCTGGATCGATATTATCAAGCCGGTCTAAAATATCATGCAGATGTCATTGTCCGCATTACCGGCGACTGTCCGTTAACCGATCCAAAAATTATTGATCGAGCGATATCAGTACATTTAAAAGACAAAAACGACTTTACCGCCACAGCATATTTGGGCAATGAAACTTTTCCAGATGGTTTGGATGTTGATATTTTTAGTTTTAAGACAATTAAAACTTCATGGGAAAATGCTAAACTTCCGTATCAACGCGAACATATTGGACAGTATGTAACTGCAAACGCTTCCGATTTTAAAATTGGCAGTATTCAAAATGACCAAAATTTATCGAGTAAACGCTGGACGCTGGACGAACCCAGTGACTACGAATTTCTTAAAGCAATTTATCAAGGATTAGGCAAAGACGGCAATGATTTTGGTATGGAACAAGTTTTGCAATATGTTAAAGATCATCCTGAGCTAGAAGCAATTAATCATCAAATTGTCCGCAATGAAGGTCTGTTAAAATCAGCAAAAAAAGATAATATCAAACTTGGAAACTAAGATGTCAAAAGATAAAAGCAAAATTTATTGTTCGATACTCGGTGCGGATTTTTCCGACAACCAGTTGCCAGAAGCAATTTTTATCTTGAGCGGCGGGACAGAATGGAGTAAAGAGCGGGGTTATTATACTCCTTCATACGATGAGCCCGATTTTACCGGTCTTGCTTCCGGTGCGCATTTTAGAGTTATCGCTGCAGCCGAAGCTGCTAAATGTTTTCCCGAAATTAAAATTGTGCCAACTGGCAAACTAATTACCCATGGAATTGCCGAGAAAGAACATTTTCCAAATGATGCCAAAGTTATGGCCGACGAATTAGTGGCAATGGGTGTGAAAGAAGATCAAATTATGCTCGAAGAAGAATCGGTCAGCACTTTAACGGAATTATTAGAGATGATTAAAATGGCCAGAGAAAACGGTTGGGAGAGAGTTGCTGTAGTAACTAACCGCTGGCATTTACCCAGAGTTAGAATGATGTATGAAAAATTGGAAACAATTGAAGGCCTGTGTAGCGATGAAGAGAAAGAAATGATTGAAGATTTTAAACAAAACGGCGCCGAGGTCAAAATAGTTAGTGCAGAAGATATTACGGATAATATTAGCGAAGAATATAAAGAGCAGATTAAAGAAATTGAGCAAAGAGAGGCCTTCAAGGAGCGCCTAACCGCTGAACAAAAAGGCATTGAAGATTTAAAATCTGGCAGGTATAAAGTAAGGAGATAACCGCAAAATTTCCAATTTCTAATTCCTAATTTCAAAATAAATTTAACATCTAAAGATTAAGATGAGGAGAATCGATGGCAAAAGGGCAAACACTATACAAAAAAGCCAAGAAACTAATTCCCGGAGGTACACAGCTGTTATCCAAAAGGCCGGAGATGTTTTTGCCGGAGTATTGGCCTGCATATTTTAAAAAAGCCAAAGGCTGCAGAGTTTGGGATTTGGACGGCAAAGAGTATACCGATATGAGCTATATGGGAATTGGCGCTAATCCTTTAGGTTATGCTGATCCGGATGTTAATGCAGCGGTTAAGAAGGTAATCGATGATGGCAGCCAATCTACCTTAAATCCGCCGGAGGAAGTGGAATTAGCAGAGTTACTTATTAAACTTCACCCATGGGCTTCTATGGCAAGATTCTCTCGTTGCGGCGGAGAAGCCATGGCAATTGCTGTCAGAATCGCCCGGGCGCACACGGGAAAGGACACAGTACTATTTTGTGGCTATCATGGTTGGCACGATTGGTATTTAGCGGCAAATCTCTCCAGCGATAAGGCATTAGACGGTCAATTACTGCCGGGACTTCAACCAAGTGGTGTTCCCCGCGGCTTAAAAGGAACAGCGTTGCCTTTTTCCTACAATGATACAGAAAGCTTTAAACAATTGGCCGAAAACCACAAAGGCAAAATTGGCGCCATAGTAATTGAACCGGTTAGAAGTGTTGACCCGGAGCCGGAGTTCATCAAAACAATAATGAAAGTTGCCATGGAGCAGAATATCGTTTTGATTGTAGATGAAGTCACAGCCGGTTTCCGCCTATGCAACGGGGGCGCTCATTTAGTTTACGAAATTAAACCAGATATTGCTGTTTTTGCTAAAGCTATGAGCAACGGTTATCCAATGGCGGCAATCATTGGCAAGGGGGAAGTAATGTCCTCAGCTCAAGATACTTTTATTTCCAGCACATACTGGACAGAACGGGTTGGGCCTACCGCCGCTCTTGCCACCATTAAAAAAATTAAGAGCAAAAATGTTGTAAAACATTTGGGCAAAATGGGACAGAAAGTTAAAGAAGGCTGGCACAAAGCGGCCGACAGACATAATTTGAAGATTCATGTTGATGGTGTTGACCCAATTGCTCACTTTGGATTCGAATATAAAAATCCGCTAATTCCAAAAACAATTTACACCCAGTTAATGCTCAAAGAAGGTTTTTTGGCTACAACCGCATATTATGCTTCATACGCTCACAAGCCCGAAGATGTGAAACGCTACCTAAAAGCGACAGACAAAGTCTTTGCCAAAATTTCCAAGGCAATGGCTGCTGGTAATCTTGAAAAATTGTTAAAAGGTCCGGTCTGCCAGTCCGGCTTTAGAAGACTGGCTTAGTTAGTGGAGATTGAGCGCAAAATATTATTTTTATAATTGTAGGTAACTATTATGAAACACTCCGGTACAGTTGTTGATAAGATAGAAGGTTTTAAAGTTATTGAGTGCAAACAATGTCAGTTTAAGCATGTTAATCCAATCCCGACAGATGAAGAGCTGGAAAAACTCTATGCTGCTGAATTTTATTCGGCTAAGAAAAAAAACTATTTCAAGGATTCCGAAGCAGATCTGGAGTGGTGGAGGGAGGTCTATGGGAATCATTTTGAACTCATTAAAAAGTGGACTAAGAAAAGGAAGCTTTTGGACATCGGTTCCGGTCCGGGTTATTTTATTAAATCTGGCCAAGACTGTGGTTTTGAGGTCACGGGGCTGGAGCCTTCGATAGAAGCAGTAAGATATGCTAAAAAATTGGGCGTTAAAGTCATTAATGATTTTTTTAGTAGTCAAACTGTAAAAAAACTGGGCAGGTTTGATATTGTCTCAATGAATTTGGTCTTGGAACATATTCCCGATCCAGAAACTTTTTTAAAAAATGTTAATCAAATTCTTAAGCCAGGTGGAATTCTTTTTATTATTTCGCCCAATGATTATAACCCATTCCAAAATATCTTAAAAGAAAAGATGAAATTTGATCCTTGGTGGGTTTCGCCAATGCAACATATTAATTACTTTAATTTTGATTCAATAACAAAATTACTAAAGAAAGTTGGTTTTAAAAAGCTCGATGCCTCAGCCACTTACCCAATGGAGCTTTTTCTTTTAAGCGGTGAAAATTACGTCGGCAAGAGGAGTCTGGGCCGCAAATGTCACAGCAAAAGGAAGAATTTAGAAATTAATCTACTACAAAATAATCCAGATTTGTTCAACCATTTTTACCACTCATTGGCCAAAAACGGTTTGGGTAGGGAGTTCATAATTATTGCAAGAAAGCAATGAACAGAAAATCAATTCTGAAAAATATTTCTGGGGATAAAATAATTTGTTGTCCTAAGTGCCACCATAAACTCAGTGGAAATGAGATTTTAAATTGCAAAAAGTGTTCTAGCACGTATCCCTATATTGATGGAGTGCCAATTTTGATTTCTGAAAATGACTCCACCCTCAAAGTAAAAGAAATCAAAAGACAATGGAACAAACTTAAAAATCGTCAAGATATTTTAACCAATAAAATCTTTCGCTTCATAAATCAGATTACTCCCACACTTTATAGTATCGGGCGTCATAAACAAATTGCCAGAAAATTTGTAAACGAAATCAAAAAAATAAAAGGTAAAATAATTGTACTATCGATTGGCAATGGTACAGGCGGAATCGTCTTTGAGCAATTGAAAAAGCTAGACAATGTTACTCTTGTTGAAACAGATATTTTTATATCAAGTGGCAGACAATTTGTTTCTGATATTCATGCTTTGCCCATTGCTTCTAAATCGGTTGATGTGATTTTAGTTGAGGGGGTGCTGGAGCATGTAATCAATCCAGATAGAGCAGTTTCTGAGATTAGAAGAGCTCTAAAAGATAGGGGTCTGTTGCTGTGTACTTTACCGTTTGTACTGGGCGTACATACACATACCGCTGATTATCAGCGGTATTCCCGTCTAGGTCTGATCAGTTTGTTAAGATATTTTGAATTAATTGAATGTGAACCAGTAGAGGGCGCGTTTACTGCTCTGGCTTATCAGCTGTCGTATGCTAACATTATTGTTGCCACATCAATTTTTAAGGGTAAATTAGGAGAAATCGCGTTTACCGTTGCAAAATATTTTGGAAATTATTTTATTTTCTGGTTAAAATACCTTGACCCGCTAATGAGAGGTAATCCTGTTTCAAAAGATTCTGCAATAAACTATTATTATATTGGTAAAAAAGCAAAATATGCACTCACGGACAAGAGAATAAACCTTTTATTTGATGGGAAAGGGATATGTCCAAAATAAAAATTATTCTAGGGATTTTTTGAAATGTTTAGGAGTCAAAGCCGTCCTGGCCTTAACGGGTCTAATAATTTTCAATCCATTGAAAAGATGAAAATCTTTTGGCGCAATACCGCCCCAAGGCCGCAAGGTAATTATGTCTTTGTCGCTAACGGTATCGCCTGCTTTCATATCGCGCAAAGCATAAACCGAGCGTCGCGACCAACGGTCAAAAATCTCATCATTTTTATGTCCTTCATTGGAAGCCGGCAGCTTTAAACCGTTGCCGGAAAGCCCTTGTTCTGCGTTACGTATCTCTTGTACAAAGTATTTAAAATCATCAACTTTAATTGAGTTTGGATCATCATTGCTTCCACCTTCTTGTTCTTCGGTAATATGTTTTTCAATTACACAAGCTCCTAGGGCAACAGCAGCTACTGGGGCAGCAATGAATGGGGGTTTGCTGTGATCAGAAAAACCGACAGGCAATTTAAGTGCATCTGCTAGCGTGGTAATGGCACGCAAGTTAATATCCTCCATTTTAGGCGGGTACATGGAGACGCAGTGCATTAGAATTATCTGATTATTTCCTGCCTCAATAATAGTATTAACAGCATGAGCAACTTCTTCTAGCGTTGACATACCAGTAGAGACAATTATTGGGCGGTTTTTTTGAGCGATGTATGAGAGCAAAATATCGTCTGTCATTTCATAAGAACCGACCTTAAAAGCTGCGACATTTGCCCGATCTAAAACATCAACCGCTTCTTTGTCAAAAGGAGTAGAGAGGAACATGATGCCGGCCTTGTTGGCATAGTCAATTAAGTCAGCTGTCCATTCATAAGGCATCTCCGCCGACTTAAAAAAGCCGGAAAGTGCACCAACTTTTTTACCGTTCCACTCATCATAAACCACAGTATCAGCGGCGATTTTATCGTGGGTTAAGTGTTGAAACTTAACTACATCGGCGCCCGCTTCGCAAGCTTTATCAATTAATTTATATGCATTTTTAATATCTCCGTGATGATTAGCGCCAACTTCGGCAATAATTAGAGTTGGATAGCCTTTGCCAACAAATTTATCGCCAATTTTAACTTCATCAAGCGGTTTGTAATGTAGTGATTTTGGTTGGCTTTTAAAAAATAGATCACGTTCCTTGCCCATATAATCTCCACTCTTATTTATGCTTGGATCATACTAAAAAAAGGCTCAAAGGTCAATCGGGTAGAATTAATATTTAGTTGCAATTTATGTTCATTTAGCTTAATATTGAGCTTATGAATAAGAATAATTCTCAAAAAACAATTTTGTTTTTAGGTGCGGGGATGGAGCACCAAATTGCCATCAAAATGGCAAAAAAGTTGGGTTATAAGGTTGTTGCTGTTGATGCCAACTCAAAGGCGCCTGGTCTAAAACATGCCGATGTTGCCGTAGTTGAAGACATTAAAGACATCGATAAAATGACCGTTGTCGGCAAGAAGTACAAAGTTGACGGAGTTATGGTACATGCCGTGGAAATTCCTCATATCGTCTCGCGTGTGGCAAAAGCCTTGGGTTTGCCCGGAATTGATCCCAAAGTGGCCGATAGAGCTACCTTTAAATATGAAAGAATTGCTCATCTAAAAAAGGCGGGTTTAAATGTCCCGGAGTTTGAAGTAGTCAAAAATCTAGACGAAGCATTAAAAGCTGCCAACAAGATCGGTTATCCGGTGGTGGTTAAACCAACTGATAACGCCGGTGCTCGTGGGGTGAAGTTAGTTAAAAATGAACAAGAGTTAAAGGAAGCCTTTGAGGAATCAAAATCTTACCGTCAAGAGAAGTCAAAAATTTTAATTGAACAGTATCTTGAAGGTCAAGAAATAAGCACTGAATCTCTGGTTTATAATGGTAAAATTTATACCACCGGTTTTGGTGATCGAAACTATACCCGTCAAAATGAATTTTCCCCGTATTTTGTCGAAGACGGACACAATGTGCCCTCGGTTTTACCGGCAAAAATTCAAAAAGAAATTCTTGTCGAAGTTGAAAGAGCGATAAAAGCACTTGGCATAACCTGGGGTGTAGCCAAAGGTGATATTTTACTTCATAAAAATAAAGTTTATGTAATTGAAATGGCTGCTCGCACCAGTGGCGGTTGGTTCTGCGCCGGAACGGTACCGTTGGCCACTGGTGTTCATATTTTAAAGCCGTTAATTAAAATGGCAGTCGGCGATGAAACCGGAGAAGAAGACATTAAAGTAACCAAAAATCTTTGGGCTTGCCAACGCTATGTTATTCCGGTTAAAAGCGGTAAATTTATTAGAATTGAAGGTGTATCCGAAGCCCGTAAGATGCCCGGTGTCAAAATGCTCATAATGTTCAAGAAACCGAAGAAGGGTGAAATGGTTCATAAAGCTACCAATCATGCAGAACGTTTTGGCCAATTAATTGCGGTTGGCAAAACATTGGACGAAGCAACAAAGAGGTGTGAAAATGCAATTTCTAAAATTAAAATTATATTAATGTGAAATACTTAAGATGATTAATATAAAGTGAAATATACCGAAACAAGAAATTATGGCTTTAATAAAATTATTAAAGAATATTGCGGTTTTCCAAAATATTTGCCCCTGCCTTGCCATTGCGAACATGGATGGACCGTTTTGCCAAACGCCCTAAAAAGTGATCTTGCCACAGACAAGCCGTTGATGTTGGTTTTTTCCAAAAGACGAAAGCAAGTATGGAAAAAGCAAAGTAAGATTCCAGCTGAAATTGTGGGCGCTCCTTTTGTTCTCTATAAAAATTTTCACCTAATAAAAAAGAAAAACAGTGCCAAGGGCACGGTAGTTTTTCCAAGCCATTCAACTTTTGATCTAAAAATCCAATTTTTTAATATTGAGGATTACTGCCAAGAGCTTAGTAAACTACCAAAAGCTTTTCATCCGATTACTATTTGTCTTTTCTGGTTAGATTACATAAGTCCTAAGTCTAGTATCTACCGAAAATATGGTTTTAGAACAGTTACAGCTGGATCAAAAATCACCAACAGTTTAAGCTTTGTTAAAAATTTTTATCATATTCTATCTCAACACAAATATGCCACCGGTAATGAAGTTGGTACGGCCCCACTTTATGCGTTAGATTTTGGTTTACCTTTTTTTCTTACAGGTAAAACCCCAAAAATGCATAATCTAAAGGGCAGAGATGTTAATATTCCCGAATGGTCAACAATTATGGATTATAAAATTGGCAGAGACGCTACAAAATTATTTAGTACTGGTCCAATTAAAAAAGTTACTCCTAAGCAGAAAAAATTCGTAGAAGACGAGTTGGGAGTTAAGCAAAATTTGTCGGGCAAAGAGCTGAATAAGTTATTGTGGAAATATTACAACAAAAACCATTATTCGTTTCATGATATTTTTAGGTATTGGTTAAATTCTTTTGTAGTTGTGATGCTGTTTAATATGCCGTGGACAGGTTTGGCTTTTAAGATAAGAGAAAAAATGCAACCGTTCTACATTAAGTCAACACTTAATAAAATGAAGGATAAATGAAAAAGTATGATGTTGTTATAGTTAATTATAATGGTGAAAAGATAATCTCGGATTGTCTTAATTCTTTATATAAAAGCACACACAAGCCAGAAAGTGTGATAATTTATGACAATGCTTCGGCGGACAATTCGGTAGAAATTATCAAAAATAAATATCCGCGTGTTAATTTGATATCTGGCAAGAAAAATTTAGGTTTTGGCCGTGGTAACAATGAGGCCATGAAACACTCTGAGAGCGAATTTATTCTGTTTATGAATAATGATGTACTTTTAGACCAAAAATGCGCCGAGAACCTCCTTAGGGGACTTACCGATCCAGATTTAGCCATCTCAAATCCCTTAATTATTAAAGGTTGGGATAAAAAAAGAGCTTCAGAAATTTATTCTTTTGGAGCCGAAATGAATAAGAGTGGTTTTGGCTACGGTCTTTACGATACAGGTAAGGATAGAAACGATCTGAACTGTTTTAGTGGGGCTTGCTTTATGGCTCGGGCGAATGTTATTAAAAAATTGCAATTCGAAAAAAGTTTTTTTCTCTATTACGAAGAGCCCGATCTCAGCACTAAAATTTTACGTCGAGGTTATAAGATAGGCCGGCATAAAGATGCAGTTTGTTATCACCTAGAGAGTTATTCTTCGCCTAAAAAAAAGGCCGACGGAATCTGTTTTCGACAATTTTATGCCATCCAAAACCGTTTTTATATGTTGGGCAAGTATTGGCCAACATTATTATTGATTAATGCTATGCCGTTGAATATTATTCATCTTATTTATAATATTTTCTTTTTTATTGCAAATGGTAAATGGCAGGAAATATCTATTATTTATCTTTCATTTGCTGCTTTACGCCGAGGCAGGAAAGAATTTAAAAAAGATCAGAATTATGCTTGGACAAAAAAATTGGCTAAAAGTAAAATCTCAACTATATTTAGTCTTCAAAAGAAGGTCTATCGATAAAATAGTGATTCAATCCCTATAGAACTCTCCTTTTTAATCATTTGATTTTTATCAGCAGTGCGTTTTGGTCCGAGAACATAACTTCATAACCTAAATTTTGATAAAGATCTTTATTTGTTGCGTCAATGATTTCCTTTTTATATTCACGTTGGTTATTTAAACCACTCAGTTTTCGATATGAGTAAAGAAAATAAACTGAATTCTGCCCGGTGTAAGAAGCTTTAGTTATGTTGTTAAGTTGATTTTGGATAATCCTTTCCTCCTTTTTGATCACTCGATCGTTCTCTAGTGTCTCGATAATCTCTATCTTCTTTGGTTTAATGACGATTATTTTGTCATTAGATAAATCTTTAAGTTCAGTTTCGATTAAATTATCGAACTCGCTTTTATTAATTTGATGATTGGGGGTAATGCGACCATAGTTTCTGTCTGCATAAATATTGACTAAAGCCAAATTGTCTTGGGAAGAAATAATTACACAATCTGCTGGAAGTTCATGCTTAATATACTCCGCAACAGGCATCTCTTCTTTGAATATTTGATCCACATTATTTTTCGATACATACAAAATACCCAAAGAGCCAATTATTATCAGGCAAAGCAAAATAAAATTTAAATATCTTATATTGATCTTGTTTTTACATAATATTTCTAAATAAAGAGCAAGTAGAACGACTGCTGCCAACATTAAATGAACCCAAGCCCGGTTTGGCAAAAAATTTAAACCAATTCGGGGTAGTACCTCTGCGATAGCAAAAAATATTAAAAAATAAATGGTTGGCAAGAGCAAATAAAAACCTGTCTTTAGGTGTTTGATTTTGATCAAAATGTAAAGACCAAGCAATAGGAGTATTAAAAAAAATCCATTGTAAAGGTAGTAAAAAAGAGCATTTATGCCGGTCCAACTTAAATTTGCTCCATCAATTGAAGTATAGTTGCTTAAAAACCACCATTTCCAACCAAATTGATTTAGAAAGCCTGCCGCATAATCTGCCATATAGAATACTTGAGACAGTACAGAGAGAAGATTAAACAAAATTATGTAAGGATAAACAACAATTAATAATAGAACGTAATGTTTCCAAGTGATAATTTTCTCATTAAAAGTTAAATGGATTAGATTAGCAATAAAGGCAATTGTGGCTATGAATAGTAAAACGATATTAAGCTCGTGAAATTTTAGACCTATTCCAGCAAAAATTAGCGCAATTGTTGCTGGCAGAATCTTTTGAGATTTAACTGATTCGATTGAAAGAATTAAAACAGGAATGGTTAAAACAAGCATGGCAACTTGAGGCCTAATAATATTAATTTCCGTTATAATGACTGGTGGAATAAGCAACGCGAGATACAAAAGTGTCACCAAATAATTTGAACTAAAATTTCTTTTCAAATAATCATAAAAAATCAAAGTGGATGTAAAGAACAGAGCCAGGAAGATATTGCGATAAGTGAAAAGTAAGTCCAGATTTAAAAATTTACTAGATAGGGCAAGAAATGAAATAAAAAGTTGCCTTGAATTTGTGACCAACTGCCTGGCATTTGCCTGAAGCAAGTTGCTTGAAATAGATTTTTTTAGAATTAATAAATAATTGTCTGCATTTTGAGCGAGAGGACTAATTACAATTGTCAGTAAGATAATTGATCCCAAGATAAAAAAAGGTAAAAGGTCAAATTTGCTAATAGAGTACTTTTTTATTGATTTCTTTTTATTAGAATTAAATTTAATCCAAAATTTAAATTTAGGAACGATAATGGTAGCAAAGCAAAAAACGATATTCAACAAAATAATTGCCCAAATCTGTGCAGTACTGTTGAAACCAAAATGGCTCTGAGATAAATAGCCAACCACGCTTGATATGAAAAATGAGTAAAGTATTTTTAGAGAAAAGGTTCCAATTTTGCCCATTTCCAGTTCGAGTGGTTTAAACAGCGCAACCAAAAAACTACCCGGATAAAAAAACAGTAATGGCAAGCCAAAGACCGTTTCGGCAAAACCTAATTTCAAAAAATACGATACCAGGTAAAGAAATAGTAAGGGGAAGAATATATTACGGCCAAAATTATTTGTTTTATATTTATTAATTTTTTCTAGCATATTTAAAATTTTAGATTAAAAATGAAATTAGAAACCAATAAAAACGCAATATTAGGTTATAAGGATAAAACAAAGGGTTGCTTATCTCGGAGAAAGAAATACTGGCCTTGATGTATTTTTTTAACTTGTGCTGTGATTGGCCAACTTTAGTTAAATTATTCTTTCTCAGCTTAGATTCTTTGCTTAGTAATTTAACAGCCGAGAGATAAGATTTTAATTTTTGAATAATCCAACCATCAAACAAGGAATAGAATATCATTAAAATTTCATTTAGTAAAAAGATCGGAAAAATTAATAAGAGATACTTCAAATTGAAATTTTTATATAGAAAAAGCAAACGGTTTCTTTCAACATAAAAGAATTTATTTTTATTTCTGCTAAATGAATATTTATGCCAAACTAACGCTTCCGGAATAAGTTTAATGGTGTAATTATTTAATCTTGCCCGCCAAAAAAGATCAACATCTTCGTGATACATAAAAAAATTCTCGTCATAAAGTCCAATTTTTTTTAAAATATTTATCGGAATAAAAACTGAGGCCCCGCTAGCGATTGGTATGTCATGTTGAAAAACAGTTGATTTATCCTGTTTATAATCGCTGCAATAACTAAAACCTAAAAAGTTTAAACTGCCGCCAGTTGTATTTATCAAATTTGTGTTTTTGCCGTGCCTATTTATCAGAAGAAGCGGTTGCAAAATTGTTTTAGCGTTGGCTTGTTTTAAAAAATATTTTAAACAATCTTTATCAATTATGGTGTCTGGATTCAAAATAAAGACATAATCCGCTTTATGTTTAATGGCTTCTTTAATTAGTAAATTATTGCCAACAGCGTATCCTAAATTTTTGTTATTTGGCACAATTGTGACTTTAGGAAATTTGGCTTTAATAAATTCGATTGAACCGTCTGGGCAGTTATCAATAAAAAAAACTCGGAATTTTTTATATGTTGATTTAAAAATACTTCCGAGGCACTCTTTAAGATCATTTTTACTTTTATATCCGACAATAAGTATGGCTATCATATTCTATTTCCGGTTTTTGATTTCTTCTTCAATGTCCTTTACTCCAATCTTCATAACAATTTCCCTAATTTGGATTTCGAGTCTATTGGCTTTGACATAAATTCTATATGTCACATAGAACAGAAAAACAAAAGCTATACCGATAAAAGTTCCAATGCCAATATTTTCCGAGGCCATACTGTTAATTAGTTTATAAAATAAACCGGGTTTAATGGCTACGTAAGCAATAAATAGCCAGGCAATTGTCCAAAACAAAAAAACAAATAGACCTTCTCTTTTTTTACGAAAATCGTAAAAGCTTTTAGAGATTACTAAAAAGGCTAAGAAGACAGCCAAAATTTTTGAAAAAATAATCATTTCTTATTAGAAATTTTAATTGTTAATAATTTGGTAAAAATATTTATCGCGTTAACGATACTCTGTCCTTTGGCTTTGGAATATTCGGTGTAGATTGTTTTAATAGGCACTTCAACCACTTTTAACTTGCGACTTTTTGCCTCCCCAATTATTTCAGAACATATTTCATAGCCGATTGAATCAAGCTTCATTTTATCTAATGCTTTCTTGGAAAAAGCTTTCATACCCGACTGCGAGTCAGAAACCCATTTTTGGAAAATTATTAAAGTTAAAAGGTTCATTAGCCAGTTACCAATAATTTTGATTATTGGCATATCTTTTTTTAAAAATGACCTGGTGCCAATAACAATATCGGCTTTTTGCTTGGATATTGGCTTCAATAATTTTAGAATATCTTTAGGATGATGCTGTCCGTCCGCATCAATAGTAATGGCAGCATCTACATTTAGCATTTTGGCTCCCTCAATGCCAGTAATTGTGGCCGATCCAACTCCCATATTGATAACATGAGTTAAAACATAATTGGCATAACTGTTGGCGATTGACCAGGTTTTATCTTCCGAACCATCATTTACAACTATACTGACAACCTTGCTGAAACCATCAATTTTTTTTGGTAAAGACAAAAGTACGCTCTTAAGCGTTTTTTCTTCATTATAGGCAGGTATGATAATGGCTAATTTCATTTAAACTTTGTTATTTACGGTCTTGAATATAGCAAAAAATCGACTCAAATTCAATTTAATGAATTAATTTAATACTTTAAAAATAAAGATTTCATTAGTTTTCGAGGCAAAATGAGCAATTTGTTGAAAATTTTGATTATCTTGATATTTTTCAGCCGAGCCTAATTGGACTCCTTCTGGAACCCAGCCCTGTTGCTTCTGGACAACATAAACATACTTGTACTGTTTTAAATTTATTAAGTCTTCCGGGTAATATGGGTCTAAAGCATGGCTTCCCGTGACCTGATATGTTTCTGGCTGCCAATAATAATGAATCTCCCAATCGGGAAGATAGTAGTCGAAGTAAAAGCTATAAGCTTCAACCAGCAAACTCCCCTTAGGTTGTTCTTTAAGTAAGTTGATTGCCGCAAAGTCAGCATCTGTAATTCTGACCATCGGTTCGTAACGGAAAGCATTTTTTAATCTACTTTTTAGCGGGATTGCCGTTAAAATTAAAAACACAATTAAAGTAAATGCGAAATAGATTTTATTTTTTTTATAGTATGAGCTAAAAAGATAACTCAAAAAAACACCAGCTAAAATGGCCAGAGGAAAGACAGCGTCCCGAGCTAGCCGGTCTGGATTTGACAAAAAGGGCAATCTTGAACTAATCAATAATATTGCGGCCCAAACCTCAATGGTTAGTAACGCTAAGTATTTATTGCTTTTTAGCTTAGCTTTGATAAAGGGCAGTATCAATATGCCTAAACAACCAAAGACAAAGACCGAATAACCGATATAGCCAGCCAATTGTTTAGACGAAACGATAGCTTGTGAATCTGCTTTGCCCACAATACGGATAAAGGGAAAGGAGGTGCTAAATTGAAAGGCCGTTTGCCAAAGATCTCTCACGGAGTTAAAGATGTCTGACCTAGAGAGCAAAAATATTCCAAAAGTAATTATAACTAAAATTATGAAAAGGTATGATAATCCTTTTAACCATTTCCAGCCATTTTTAATCCAAAAATAGATTAAAATAATTGGTACCATAATAATAGCGATTGCTAGAAGATAAATAGTGCTCAGGTGATGGGTAAGGGGAATGAGTAAAAATATAATAAATGCAATAAAGATCTTTAAAATATAATTTAACGGTTTTGATTTAAAATTAATTGAAAAAATTATTAGTAGTAGCAAAGGTATTAAAATTTGGGCAGCAATTAAATTTGGGTAACCTCCATCATTTAACTGCTGGATGTTGATATTGGTAGCAAAGGAATATAGAAAAAAACTAATTAGAGCTGCTTGTCTGCCAAATAATTTGTTTGTTAAAAAGAATAAAATTACGGCTGCAATAATAATGATTGATGGTGTTAGCCATAACATAACTTTGAGAGTATTGGTATTAAATAGGTGAGCTAAATTTGAAATTATAAGGTAAAATCCTGGAGGGTATGCCCCACTTTTTATATAGCTTAACAACTCCACCTGACCATCGTAGAAAGTTCTGGCTGAAGCCCAATGCATAGCGGCGTCGTGGCCGGGCGGAACGGGGTAATGGTAATAGATTAATCCAAAATATTGCAGAAAGATTAAAGATTAAGCCGAGCGAAAACAACAACCAAAAAACTAAATTCTTATGATTTTTTATTGTTTGCGCTATATTCATAAAGTTTTTTCTTTAATAATTAATTCTTTCAGCGTTTCTTTGGTAACAATTCGGAATATTAAAGTTAGCAGAGCAAAAACGGCCAAAGAAATTATAATCGACAATATGAAATATAAACCGCTTAATTTTAAAATGTAAGCAATGGTAGTTGTTAAAATTGCAACTATTAAGATCTTGCCAATGCCGGAGAAATCAATTTTAAATGGCACAATCTTGCGGGTGTAATATAAACTGACGACAAAAAGTACCAATTCGGAAACAAATGTGCCCCAAGCTGCGCCCATGAAGGAGTAAAGAGGAATAAAAATTAAATTAAAAATAAAATTAAAGATTAAGATAAAAACGGCAATGCGGATAAATAGTTTTCGTTCATCGTTGGCAATTAGAATTTCGGATAGCAGAACGTCGAAGAAAATTATTGGCAGAGTAAAGGCGAGAAAAACCAAAGCGGGACTACCCGATACAAAATCAGCGTTGCTTAAAAAAATTATAATATCTTTGGCAAAAACAGCACAAGCAACTGTAACTGGCATGGCTAATAGGAGCATAATGTTGAAAGACTTGCGCATAACAGAACTTAAGAATTCTTTTTTATGATCAATATTTTCAGCTAAAGTTGGTTTTAGGGCACTGGCAAAGTATGAACCAATAAATGCCGTAACCTCCAAGACTTTATAAGCAACCGAGTAAATACCCACAGCTGTGGCGCCCTTAATCACAAAAAGCATCATTGTGTCTAATCTAAAAAATAAGTTAGATACAATGAAGACAATGCCAATTGGCCAGGATAAATTAAAGATCCAAAGGGCAATATGTTTGTCGTATTGTGGCTTAAGGCGAACGAATTTATTACCAAAGTACCATTTAAAGACAAAAATCAAAAAGCCCATTAGAGCAATAGTTGAGGCGGTCCAAAGAAAACCGCCATTTAAACGGATAATTATAAATAGGGCGGCCAAAGTGAGTAATTTACTCAAAAACTCCGCTGTGGCCGAAAATTGCATTTTTAGGCGGTATTGTAGAACAATATCGTAAACGCTACCCATGAGGTTGAAAAATAGAAAACCAGTTGCAATCATAATACCGTAAAACATCTCGGGGTCATGGCGGTAGGGAGTAAAGAAAATTATACCCACCGCGACCAAACACATCAAGAATGCGGAGATTAAGCGGATTATATAAACATTAGAGAGAATTTGCTTTTCATTGTGGGGATTTTTAGAAATTTCGCGCACTGTTACAGAGAATAAGCCAAGATCAGCGATCACTAACAAAAAATTTACATAAGTTGTAATGGTATTATATTTTCCAACGCCGGAAACGCCAAGGTAGTTGGTTAAAAGTTTGATTGAAATTAAAGTAAAAGCTAGGGTAATAAACCTAACCATAATCTGTGAGGCAGTATTTACGAAAATTGCTTTTTTATCTATTCCCATAATTTGATTTTGGCGAATGTATTGTAGTCGCTCGCGAGTCTTATGACTTAAGCCGTCCCACACCAAACCTTGCTTCCGTTCGCCTTCGCGGAATCGAATGGCTTGCTACAGCGCCCGGCTACATAAAAAGACATTACTCGCTCTTCATTTGTTGTTAATTCAACTGTGCTCTTTGCCTGCGGCGTTTGAAAAACTTAATCGATTCTAACACAATTAGAACAATAATTGCTATAGATAAGCTGAAAATAAGGTAAGTCATAACGGTGTATTTCTGATTGAGAAAAGCACCTTTTACCGTCGAACCAAAACTCTTATCGGTCGGGTTAATATCGTCTGAAGTAATAATGTTTATAGTCCCGCCCTCTTTGAGCGAAATTTCAAATTTAATTAAATCGCTTAGTGGTGTTAAAACTTTTTCTTTTTGGCCTTGAACGGTTAACTTGTACAAACCGGCTTTAAGCGCCACATCAATTAGCAATTTGAAATTTCCCTCGGTATCGGCTATGGCTGTTAAGGTTTTACCTTCGGGCAAAGTTGGCGCAGGGTCAAGAACAATATTGGCAGTATAACCTGGCTCAGTTTTACCGGTAATTATTATTCCCGTCAAAGTGCCATCATCAATATTATTAACCGCACTTGCATCGCGTTCGATTTTAATGTCTGATGGTTTTGATAAAGCTTCATCAATTTTTGCGTCTGGTTCTTTGATATTAATTTTAAAATGAGTTGTGGACCCCCAACCGTCAGATTTATGGGCGCGAATGTGAAAATAGTAAGTGCCAACGGCTTTGTCGGGGTAGGTTATAGTAGTTTTGGTGTCTGTAGTTTTGGCTGGAGGAGTGGTGCCTTCCGCTTGATCCAAGAGATATGAAAAGGCATCGACACCACTTTCCTTGTTCCAAGAAAGTACGATAGTTGTAACATCATAGGCCGTATTGGGGTCAGGATGGCTAGTAGAGGTAACTTTAACCGAACCAGGTAGATCTGGGGCCGCTTCAATAGCAAAACTAGCGCTGCCGGCACCGCTGCCAACTTCTACACCATTGTCGGCTAAGCGCACCGAACTGACCGAAACAGCGCCATTGCCGATACCGGTTGCTCTTAATTTAATACTAGCTACAGTTAACGAATCAGTCCCGCCTACCACCATGCCGACAAAATGGACTCCGTTAGCTGGGGACGAAGTCCATGTAGCGCCACCAGGTGAGAACGAAACTATGGAAACTGGGCCACTAACAGAAATAGTTCCTTCTAGGGCTTTAAAGACTGCGCCAGAAGCGGTAACGTAGACGGTAAATGTTTGGCCGACAGTTTTTGTGCCGCCACCGGAAGCGTAAATGCCACCAGCCGCACTGGTCTTAATAGGTAAAAATATCGATACAAGTGATGCGATCATTACGCCAATGATGAATTTTCTCACAATAACCTCCATCTCCTACGAAATTACGAATTAAACGAAAGTACGAATGTAACTACACAGACAATGACGCGGAATAAATTCGGCAATTTTCAGCGTTAATTCAGCGTAATTTTCAGTGTAGTTAGCTTCCCCAAGCTGAAGCTAAAATTGACAAATCTAACAAATCCACAATGCCGTCGCTATTATAATCAGCCGAACCTCCACCACCCCACTGTGAGGCCAAAAGGGATAAGTCAAGCAGATCAACAATGTTGTCGCCGTTAGCATCGCCAGTTTTTCTGGGTGGAGCCGGCGGTGTGTCGGGAGGAGGTGCAGTATAAACGGCGGGATATGGCACACTAATGTATTCGTCAATAGTGTAGTTAGCCAACCAGCTGCCCTTACTGACCAAGAAAGCATTAATTTCAGCAGCAGACATTGCCACATATTCAAAATTAGCAGTTGATATTGTGTTAGTAGCGGAGTAGTCGCCACCGTTTGGTGTTCCACTCCACCAAGAAAGCCAATTAGTGTAAAAAGCCGAATCGGTGTTATAGGAAACAACATGAGGTGTATATTTATACAAAGCACAAGTGGCGGCATTATCAACGGTTAAATTGCCTCCATCTACCGAAACTGTCAAACTACCACCGCAATAACTGGCATCGGTTTGTAGGCGGCGTAGTTGTGCTGTGGCGTAGGCAATTTGTTGCCCAACTCCGCCGTAGTTTTCTGCTCGATAACGGTATGTTGGCTCGTTATATTTTGTGTCTGTACATGAAGCCTCATCACCATTTAAGCAATTGGCCATTCTTTCATCATAATTGTAAAAGAGGGGCCAGGCGAATCGCGTCGTTGAGCTAGGGCTAGTTTGGGTAATAGCTGAACTTTCGCGTTGTAGCATGACCAAAATTAAACGGGGATTAATGTTATGCTGATTTGCTTCATCGTAAATTAGTTGAGCCACGGTTTTGTTGTAGAAAGTATCAATGTAGGCTTGACGGGCGGCAACTGTTTCTAAAACAACTGTGGCATATGTCATTGCTGGATACGATAAAATAATCAAAGAAGAAAACAGCCAAAAACCCCATTTAGCTAATTTTTTTCGGTTCTTCAGCATTATTTTTTATCCCGAATCTTAAAAAATATTATTCTTTGGTAGTGTCAATATTCGGATTAGAGAATTGATCTTTGGTTAAAACATCTAGTTTAGATTTTAATAAATCGCTATCTGGATTTTTATTTATGCCTTCATTTAGAGTTTCAATAGCTCCGGATTTGTCACCTAAATTAAACTGAGCCTCAGATTTGTCGCTGAAAAAAAGCGGCTGTTTAGGATTTTCAGCAATAGCTTGGTCAAAGTAATTGATGGCATCAGCATAATTTTTTTGGTCTAGCTCTTTTACACCTTCAAGATAAAATGTTTGGGATTTTGGAGTAGATATGTCTCTTGGTGTCTGACTTTGTTCGGGGGCCTGGTTTTCTTGAGTTGGTTGACTTTGATCGTTGGCGCCACTTTTTTGTTCAGGCCGCTGATATTGGGTATAAATTATGCCGGTAAATATCATTAGACAAACCAAGCTAATTAAAGCGTAAAGAGACTTTTTATTTGGCTTATAATCATTCAATTGATTCATAATCCTCCTCTAACTAAAAGAATAAGGGATGCGTTACTCTCTTTGTTTTTATTATATCACAAAGAATAGGCTAATTTGTATTGTAAATATTTTATTGCTTGTTTATAATAAGTAATGTTATCAAGAGTGGCAGGAGAGACTTGGCTCAATGATCGCCCAGCAAAACTTCTAATCTTAGAAGCAGTGCTAAATCCAAGACCAGCAATGGTACAGATAATATTTTTTATTGTCGTGCCGTGTGCACGATTTTATGTTTTTGTATAGTAGTTCTAACGCTGATTCTTCAACGCAGATCAGCGCTGATCAGGGTTGATAAATCAGTGTTCGAAATTTATATTTTAAGTGAGGATTTATGGAGAAGAAACTTTTTACATCGGAGTCGGTGACAGAGGGTCATCCCGATAAAGTCGCGGACCAAATTTCAGACGGAATCTTAGATGCACTCTTGGCGCAAGATGAAAAATCACGGGTGGCAGTGGAGACATTGTTGACTAACGGAGTTTGCTTGATTGCCGGCGAGGTAACAACTAACGCCTATGCTGACATGCAAAAAATTGCCCGCGATATTATTGAAGAGATTGGCTACAACGGCTGTGGTTTTCACCATCAAACTAGCGGAGTCTTAACGGCTATTAAAGAGCAGTCTTCCGACATTGCCCAAGGTGTAGATAGTTTTAAGAAAAACGATAAGGGCAAAATTGTCTCGGAAGATTTGAAAAATATTGGGGCCGGCGACCAGGGTTTAATGTTTGGCTACGCTTGCAATGAAACGCCGGAGCTAATGCCCTTGCCAATTGTTTTAGCTCATCGACTTTGTCAAAAATTGTCAGCCGTAAGAAAAGACAAAACCATTAAAGGGTTGCGTCCCGATGGCAAGTCACAAGTCACCGTTGAGTATGAAGAAGATAAGCCAAAAAGAATCCACACCGTTTTAATTGCTGCTCAGCATGATCCCGATAAGAAAATGAGCAGGCTAAAATCGGAAATTACTGAAAAGGTAATTAAGCCAGTTTTAAAAGAATACGGCTTTAAAATCGATTCCAAAACAAAGGTCTACGTAAATACCACTGGTAAATTTGTAATTGGCGGGCCGGAGGGCGACACAGGTTTAACCGGCAGAAAAATTATTGTAGATACATATGGTGGCTATGCTCGACATGGTGGTGGAGCTCTTTCAGGCAAAGACCCTTCCAAAGTTGACCGTTCCGGTTGCTATGCCGCCCGTTGGGTAGCCAAAAGCGTTGTGGCCTCGGGTTTGGCTGAGCGATGTGAAGTCCAAATTGCTTACGCTATTGGGATTCCGGAACCGTTGTCTGTGCGTGTGGATACCTTTAGTACTGGCACCATATCCGACCAAGAAATCGAAGCAAAAATCTTAAAATTTTTTGACTTGCGCCCCGGTGCCATTATCCTCGATTTGGATTTGCGCAAACCAATCTATAAAAAAGTTGCCGCGTACGGTCACTTTGGCCGAGCAGATTTAAATTTGCCGTGGGAAAAAGCCAAGAAGATGAAATAAGATAATTTGTATATCTTTCGCCTTGCGGACAAATGGCTCGAGATGACAATTATTTCTTAGAAATAATTGTCAATTTACTAAATAGTAAAATCGGACTAAAATGTAATTGTGGCAAATATAAATTCTAGCCAAAAAATTAGACACGGGCTGATCTTGCTTTTTTTTGTTGCCTTGCCTTTTGAGCGACTTTTTACTTTGGACATTGCTGGCTACACTTTAAAGCTCTCGTATGTTTTGGGTCTGATAATAATAATTGATGCTCTAGTCTTATTAATCAAAAAACATATTGTTCTAACGCTTTACCGCGATGAGCTCTGGCTTTTGCTCTTTGCCTTGCTTGCCATTTTAACTACTTTTTGGTCAATTGACTGGAAAAGAAGTTTGGTTATATCTTTCATAATTGCTTTTATGGCCGTACTATTCTATGTCTTGCGCCGAATTATCGATCTAAAATTAAGAGAAAAAATTATAACAGTTTTAATTTGCATGGGAGTATTAACCTCTCTTTTCGCCATTTGGCAATTCTTTATTGACAAAACATCCATTTCTCATTTCTCATATCTAAGGCCAGAATATTCAAGCGGTGTTTTTGCCTTTGCTCGTGTTCAATCCACCTTTTTGGAGCCGCTCTATTTTGCCAACTTTTTGTTGGTGCCAATCTTTTTTTGTTTGTACCGTTTGGCTCAAAAGCCAACTTTAAAATATAATTTGATATTGCTAATTCTGTCTTTGGCTTTTTTTCTAACTTTATCTCGCGGCGCCTTTTTGGCCCTGGCAATTTCGCTGCTTGTTGTTGGATTGGTTCGCCTTATTTATCAAAGAGACACCATCAATAAATTTATGAAGCAGATTTTAGTTATGATCTTTTCCTTCATCTTGGCACTGCTTTGTGTTTTTAGTCTTGCCGGCAACACCGGCCTTACGCAATTTTTTGGGCACACAACTTTTACCGATACTTCCGAGCAAGGTTCGGTGGCCGACCGCCAGAGCACCATACAAGTTGCAGCCGAGCAATCTTTAAAACATCCATTTGGTATTGGAGCCGGAGCCTTTGGTGCCTTGCCTCAATATAAAGAAGATATTCCTAAAAAGGGTTATCAAACTGTTAATAATCTATATTTGGAAATTACCGTTGAGTTAGGATTCTTGGGTATGATTTTATTTTTACTTTTTATTTGGAATTATGCTCTTTCTCTGGTGCAAAATTTTGATAAAAATAAAATCTGGACCATCATCTCCATGGGTTTATTCTTAGCATTTTTTATCCAATATCTTTTCTTCTCAACAATCTATATAATTTATATATGGGCGATTTTAGCAACTCTGTCGCTAAAATCTCCTACCAAATTACAAATCTAACTAAATTACGAATAAAATTTCTGAAAGCCTGGCTTAAATCTGTGCCGAATCTTTATCAAAAATCCGTGTGACCACATTCGTACTTTCGTTTAATTCGTAAATTAGTAGGAGAAAAATATTAATGTCTTACTTAATATTTTTCACAATCTTTCTAATCCCATTCTATTTCCTGCGATTTAGCATTGCCGGAGTTTTGCCGACCAATGTTTTTGAAATTGCGGTTGGCATTACTTTTTTGGCGGTTGCCATTTGGTCAATCATCAAAAGAAAAAAATTTATTCTAGGCAGTCCAATTCCATATTTACTAATTGTTTGTGTGGCAGCTGCTGTTTTATTGTCCGACAGTTTTAGTAACGGCCTGGGAATTTTTAAGGGCTGGTTTTTAATTCCGCTGCTTTTGTATATTTCTATAATTAATGTCTTTGAAAGAAATCAAATTGCTAAAATTTCTATCCCTTTGTATTTTGACCTTCTAATCGTTTCACTTTGGGCCGTGATGCAGCGACTAGGCTTAATTTCGACTCTTTTTTATCAAAAAAACGATCCCAGTTTTAGTCAATACCTCTCTGAACATTTTCGGGTTTTTGGACCGTTTGAGTCGCCCAATTATTTGGCTATGTTTTTAGTGCCAGTAGGATTTTTGTCTTTAGCTATGTTCAATTATATTAAACCACTCTGGTTGAAAATTTTATTAGCAATAACTTATTTACTGCCGCTAGCAGCACTTTTCCTCTCTGGTTCAAGGGGTGGAGCAATCGGCTTGATTTTGGCCGCGCTACTATATTTATTTATTAGCAAAAAAGATAAATTTTTAGATTCGGCAGTCATTTCTACTGGTTTAGCTATTGTGGTTTTTATAGCCTTTGCTATGGCGGCTTACAAGTTTGGTTTTAATCCGTCTAGCGATGCTACTAGAATTGAGATTTATAAATACTCCTGGCAATTATTGCGTCAGAATTGGGCTTTTGGGCTCGGAGTAGGTAATTTTTATGACCGGATTGCTGCCATTAACCCAATGGCTGAATCATTTAGAACTTTTGCTTTGCCTTACGCTCTTCACCCGCACAATATTTTTATGGCTTTTTGGTTAAATGCTGGTTTAGCCGGAATTTTTACTTTTTTATTGGTGGTAGGCAATTTTTTCTGGCAGATGATGAAAAATCAGTCCAAAAACTTAATCTGGGGTGGAGCTTTTATGGCAATGATCGCCATTCTAACTCACGGCTTATTTGACACAACTTATTGGAAGAATGATCTTTCGGCCATATTCTGGATAGTATTATCGGTAGGATACATTTTTTCGCAAAGCAAAAAAGATGAAGTAGCGAATTGATCTAGTTCGTCCGATTAATGACTAAACCTGAAATCCGAATGACTAAAAAATATTAAATGCGTAATGACTAAAAATTTAGGAGTTTAAAATATGTATACATTTTTTTGGATATCGGTATTAGAATTTCGTCATTCAATAATATTAAGCTGGTCAATTTGAAGACATCAAACAAAAAAAATATCGGTTTAATATCGTTTATTCTCATCTACGTAATATTTATCGTTCTTATTTTCCTCTGGCTTTTTTTGGACCACGGCTTGCCTCATTGGGATATGGGACGGCATCTGTTTAATGTCTTGCAATATCGTGATGCTTGGAAGGAATTTACTAACGGTCAGAGAAACATCTTTGGAGTTGCAGTACTATATTTATATTATCCTCCGTTAATTTATCAAATTGGGCTGGCCTTCTTTGTTATTTTTGGCGCCAGTGCAAAGGCGGCTATTGCAACCAATATTGTATGGATTTTGATTCTATTTTTCTCTGTCTATCAAATATCTTGGCGCATTTACAAAAACCAGCTGATTGCACTTACAGCAGTGATTTTTCTAGGAGCATCGCCAATTTTAATTGGTCAAGTTAGAGAGTTTCAGGTCGATTTACCGTTGACGGCAATGATAGCATTGAGCCTCTGGCTGATATTACGGACCGAGCAATTTAGCAAGCTTGTGCCATCTATACTTTTTGGGGCCATTGCCGGCCTCTCAATGTTGACTAAGTGGACCTATGCATTTTATCTTTTACCTCTCATTATTATATATTTTGGGTATTCAATAATAATGGCGAAAAAGAAAATTCCAGTGCTCATAAATTTGATCTACGCCGCCCTGGTATCAATTTTAATTGCCGGTTATTGGTACTTTACAAATAGAGCATCACTGCGAGCTGATTTTAGTCAAAATGGTGTAGCAGTGGCTAAGTTGGAGGGCGATCCAACCGGTATTAACCTTACCTCACTAACTTGGTATCTTAAGCGAATTCTAGATAATTATTTATTTTTACCATTGTTTATAATTTATCTGGCCGGATTACTTTGGGCTCTAATAAAAAAGGAGTGGCGCAAAAAACTTGCCTTAATCCTAATTCTAACACCGATTTACTACTTAATTTTTTCAATTTTACCCAATAAAGACACCCGCTATTTAATGCCCTTAATTCCTCTTCTGGCTATAACCGGAGTTTGCGCTTTTAACATTTCAAAAAACAAATATTATCAGATCGGCCTGGTTGTATTGTTGGTAGCAATATTTTTTATCAATAATCTAAATATTGCATTTAGTAAAAACTTGAATTGGCAGAGTAATAATATATATCTTTTCGGCAATCAGTATTTACCGGTATATTCTAATAATGGCTATACCACTAATTCGCCCAGAACGGAAAACTGTCCGATTGATAAAGTCATGGAAAGCATTCCAGAGGGCTCGTCAGTTAGGTTGATTGGTCCCAACTTGATTGATTACAACAACTGGATGGTGGCTTTCTACGCTGGCAAAACTCAAAAAATTTGGGCCGGCGAACAAGAGTATTTTATGAATTCAAATTATTTAATTTTTCGTAATCAAGATGTTGACCAAGAAAATATGACTACAGAACTTAAAAATTCTGCTAAAATAAAACTAATCAATACATACAATTGCGCGAATGGAGGTAGGGTAGAACTGTATAAAAATACAACAATTCCTAATTGACCTAATTAAGCTAAATAATGACTAAGTCCGAAATCCGAATGACTAAAAAATGCCATAATTCATAAATAATTAAATAATTTGGTCATTAGATCATTTTTTTGGATTTATGGTTTCGGGTCTCGTCATTTGATAAGGCCAATTAACAAATATGACAACAAGTAGAATAAA